>Ga0325410_1002174_pt1:0-7500 | contig 21898 bp, 16 predicted proteins | sample PopdelMetagenome_16_FD_206182 | JGI IMG/M metagenome (GOLD analysis project Ga0325410, IMG submission 206182) | Populus deltoides microbial communities from Bellville, Georgia, United States - Xylem-PdIQD-R3 | ecosystem: Host-associated > Plants > Phyllosphere > Stem > Wood/Secondary...
ATTTTACATATCAAGGAAATGATATTACCTCCGTTATTATGAAAATAATTGGATCTTTAATTATGTGTCGTGATAAACTCCATAAAATAAAACGGATTGTGCATAAACACCAAATCTTGAGTTGTGGTATTCATAGCATTAATGGCAGCTTCACACATGTTGGCTAGGTATTAAATTCCATCGTTGTCGCGGTAATAAAGGAGTGTTCTTGCTATTAAAAAGTCGCATGTCTATTGCGAGTCTCATTAATTATTTTTATAGGCAGCGAGCTCTTAATTCCTACAACCACATTCACTTCTCTCGCTAACACATAAGCGAGTTAGCTTATGGCATTCAAGAACAACCTCTTAGTGTGCACACCATTAGAATGTGAGACAGCAGGAGAAATGCTGTCTTCCATGAAGAGAGCAGAGACTGAAGGTGCAGACCTTACTGAGCTCCGCCTTGACTCCTTGTCATTCTCTCACAATTCCGAGGTCGAGATGCTCATTAAACAGAGAACTTTGCCTTCTATAGTTTCTTTCAGGTACCTTACCTAGCATTGCTGTGCTCAGTATATGTTTTTTCATGTCTAGTTTTGCCTCGTTTACTTCTTAATTTCTTATTGCATTAAGAGAACCCTATTCTTATCATACTTAACCAAGTAATTTATTTGTCTAGAAGGAAATTAACAGGCACAATATTCCATAATGGTTTTTTCAAGCCATTTCTACCTTTTCCTTATTCTTTTTTTAGAGAAGAGAGTTTTTGTTCTCATGCCAAATTATCTCCAATACTATGAACATTGTACGTATTCTAAATGTTAAAAGGAGTCTCAGGCCATTCCATAATACTAGCCATTAAGCCTGTATATATCATTCCAGATTTCTGTACATGGTTGCTAGAGAGTAGGAAGTGTTCCCTGTTTTTTCTACATCCTGCTAGAATTTATGTTGACAACTCGAGCTTAATTTCACGTTTTCCAGCTTGCCCAGCACCTGGACTTTCGTTTATTTGCTCGCGTTCTAATCCAAGTTTCACGGCCACAGCCACAGCCATAGATCGACAGTCTACAGCCTAACCTCTAAACCAAACTGAACCTTAAGCTTCTAGATCCCTTTATATATTTAATAATCCTATACATATCTAAATTGAAGGACAAAGCAATCATGCCGGTAAGCACTGTTGGAGAAATAGTTTAAGATGAGAGAAACGAGGAGTTGCAATGAAGACTCGGAGATACTGTCTTTAAGTCTTTATTAATTATCCCATATAAAGATAATATTTTAGAATCCAGTTAAGTGCTCTGAACTTTAAAAAAAATGAGAAGATTAGATAAAAAAACATGTGTTTTTTTTATATGATTTTCTGTATAGTATTTAGTTTTATCCCATCAATTCAATTATCAAATATTATATATAAATATCTATATAATAGCATTAAAACACTCATTAAAAAATCATTCCATCATAATTTACTATACAATAAAAACTTTTAATTATAAATATTTAAAAAATAAAAGTTTTTTCCAAATATTTGTTTATTTATTTACAAACTATCCCAATCCCAATAGTAATATCTGGCCTTTGATTGTGTGCCATGATTATTATACATCTTGCACAGAGATCATAATTATTAACTGACCGATGACTTAGCTGGTCCCATGCACACACGCACGCACGCACACACACTGGGATGCACGAGAGACAAATAATTTTGATCATCTTCCTTAAACAAATAAAGGAATCATGTCGATTATCATTACAAGATAGGACCTACCACAAGTATTGATTAAGGAAAAATTGTTGTTCGCGTGCTTCAATTACAACCTAAGAATAGTTCATTTATGGAATTAAAAAAAAATTATCGAGTGGTGATGATTGGTTGTCATGAATCACCATGTGGAGGTTTGAGGATCATTCAACCCTGTAGGAATGGTAGGAAAAAAAGGAGCTCAAGGAGTACAAGTCTTTTTATCGGTCATCGTCTCCAGTGTCCAGATGAGAACGGAAATTACTACATCCATTGCTTTCCTATGGTTGTTCAATGTCAATATTTGCACGATTTCTTAATTCATTTCTGAAAATGATATTCCACTGTTGAACTTTATAATTTCCTTTTGTCGTCCTTCATCACACAAAATTCAACATAAGCACAAGGTTTTTCAGTCTTGAGCAGACCAAACTTGTATCTACTTTGAATCTTCATTTAAATATTACTAGCTGATGACGATGGTATCAAATTCTTACATGCATGGATGAGGAGTCCAGGATCTATCCACTTAGCTTATAAGCTCTAAATACTTTTCTGGACAAAACCCATAGAATCTTAAGAGTACTTCATGATGGAATAATACGTTAAAACTTTTTAATTACCATTTGAAACATGTAACCTTTGTCGAAGTAAAATTTTTATCTTTCCCCACAGGCTCGAGCCATCAAGGATCTCAAGCAACAAAGACAGGAAGAATACATGTTTACAAGTACTGAGACTGGCTTTCGACTTGAACGTCGAGTTTGTTGAAATGGACTACGAGGTACTCAGCCAATATTTAATCACAATTTTTAGTTAGTCTCAATTAATTAAAAAAAAGTGCTATGAAGCTATATGGAGGAATGATATGGTCAGCTGTGATTGATCATACACCAATTTGCTTTTAAATGTTTAATGGGATCGACCGCACGTAATACTGACTGATCCGGTGAAAATCTATCTTTCAGGTAGCTTCTGAAGATGCCATGGCTGAATACGTGTACAATCGTTCCAATACCAAATTAATTGTATCCAGCTACGTTAATGGTAGGAAACCTTCAGCTGAGGAACTTGGTTATTTAATCGCTTGTATGCAATCTACTGGAGCTGATGTTCTTAAACTAGTACTCGACGTTGAAAAAATCACAGATTTGGCACCTGTTTTCACGATGCTTACACATTGCCAGGTACCCCCTTTTCAGACAAAGTTCAAAAACATTGTAATTGTGGCAGTCTACTGCATTCTTGTAGGGTTGCTTGCTTTGAACGAGAACTATATTGTGGCTTATATATTCTGGGGCATGTTTTGTTTATGTCTACAGATCCCCTTAATTGCTCTCGCGGTTGGCAGTAGAGGCCTTATAAGCCAGCTGCTGGGGCCGAAATTTGGTGGGTTTTTGGTCTATGGATCTCTGAGTGACAAAGCAGTACCAGGCATGCCAACTCTGTTAAGTCTTAGACAAATTTATAAGCTTGAATATATAAATGCAGACACAAAAGTTTTTGGTCTCATTTCAAATCCAGTTGGCCATAGTAAAGGTCCTGTTCTGCACAACCCTGCATTTAGACATACTGGATATAATGGAATTTACGTTCCAATGCAAGTGGATGATGTGAAAGAATTCTTTAGGACCTATACGAGCAGTGACTTCGCGGGTTTCAGGTATCGGAATCATTTCTTTTGTTCAATCAATTCTAGTTAGCACGATTGGTTTTCCATGCATCCCTCACTTATATATCAAGTTCTTCGTATCTATTGCATGGTGTTTACCTTCTGTGTTGATTGGCGTAGTGTTGGAATCCCACATAAGGAAGCAGCAGTGGGGTGCTGCGATGAAGTCCATCCACTTGCCAAGGTCAGAAAAGTTTCACTACAGCTGCTGCTGCTGCTGCTGCTTTTCTTTCTTTTCTTTTCTTTCAACATTATTTCGCTGCAAGTTCATTTTTGACAAGTAAAACTCTTCATATCAGAGTAACTGGTGAGGTTTACGATATAATTTTTTTCTAGTTACTACCAGCAAAGTCGAACATCAGAGTCATGAGATTAGGCTTGTTTCATGCTTCATTTCTTATGTGATGCTTTGCATTTAAGCTTCTTATCAGAGGAAGTCTTTGTTGCTCAGTCCATAGGCGCTGTAAATACTATTGTAAGGAGGCCTACTGATGGGAAGCTGGTTGGTTATAATACAGATTGCGATGCTTCTATCTCTGCGATAGAGGATGCTCTCACAGGTACCATGCTGATAATTTTGGTTCGTTATATGCACTAAGATGATGCATTTGTTTTTCCCTTCCTTATTCACAAGTGCTCTGGCAAAGCAGAAAGACGGATTACCCACAAGGGAGTATTGGAAGCTTCACCTCTATCTGGGAAAACTTTTGTGTTGATTGGAGCAGGAGGAGCAGGAAGAGCGCTTGCTTTTGGGGCCAAAAGCAGAGGGGCTCGGGTGATTATTTTCAATCGCAATTATGGTAAGCAAAACTACTAGCTGCATTTTCTCTCTGCAGCAACTAAGATGATGCATGTTTCTAACCATGGCATTCTTTCGAGAAGAGAGAGCAAGGGCTCTTGCAAAAGCAGTTTCAGGGGAAGCTCTACCATATGAAATTCTAGACAGATTTCGTCCAGTTAATGGGATGATCCTTGCAAATGCTTCTGCCATTGGAATGGAACCAAATTCAGATCAAAGTCCTGTCTCGAAGGTACCCTCTATCTGTCCCTGTCTCCCTAATCGTTTATCAATAGAATTTGTCCTCAATGACATATCCTTTTGGAATTTGGTCTACTTCTTTAGGAGATCTTAAAGGCGTGTGAATTGGTATTTGATGCTGTTTACACGCCCCGGAATACAAGGCTCTTGCGGGAGGCTAAAGAGGTTGGGGCTGTCGTGGTGAGCGGGGTGGAGATGTTTATTAGACAGGCTCTTGGGCAGTTCAGACTGTTCACCGGCGGCTTAGGTATCAGTCTTCCTGTTGTTTCTACTCATCAACTTCGTTTAAATGATCAATTAACGGACATGTTCCCACAAAATTATTAGAAATTGTCACCTAAATTCTTGCTTCCACTGCTTTGCAGCTCCGGAGGCATTCATGCGCAAGCTTGTCTTGGAGCAATTTTGATTGTACATCCAACCATGCTCGGTAAAATTTCTGTAAATGTGAGTTTCTTCAAGGATACAAGTAATAAAACAGTGAGGATTCTTGTGAGCTTTCCATCTAGGGTTGAGGTCGAAGCACCTGAAGGGCTTCAGCTAGAATCGCTGACCATGCTTCTCCCCAGAATCACCTAAAGCAGAAGGCATTCAGAAGCTATGTTTCTCTCTGATTCTAGAAATAAAAGGATGAAACTCACACACAATTTCAAAGCTTTTATCAAGCGGTGTAGTATCAGATTTGTAACAAATCATTCAACACTTGCTATGAAGAAAGTGAAGAATGTATGTATCTTGAAATATCTCCTACAGTCACCGTTGTGTAAAATAGCTGCAATCTGTACCTTCGGATGGGCGACCATACATATGTGTCTACATAATAATGATGCAGCATCGCCTTCTGTTTTATACCGAAGTACAGAATAGTATGAGTGCAATACTGTTGTTGAAACATTGTAGGTAATGTAGATAATTATAACAGCCGAAGTACAGGTAAGTATCAACAACTGCTAGTTTGTTCCCTTCAGAAATGACAATTACTGGGAATCTTTACTGGTTAGTTTAGTTTCAACTTTCAGGCAGTATTTCTTTAGAGGGTACGAGGTTGATTCGGCAATGTGAGAATTTGTTTCCTTCCCTGTAGCAGAAATATTTCTGGTCCAAATGTCTCTGGTCTGCATAGCTGAACTAAAGATAAAAAAATTTTGAAGACTGACTTTGTGATTGCCTCTAGAGATGTCTAGTAGGAAACTAAAATGCTTTCTTGTAACAGAGAACACATGGAGATGCAGGATAGGAAAGAACCTTAAAAGTTGCATGACCAAAAAAGGGGGGGGAAGCGAGGAGTGCATCATGAACTCCATGCTTTCAATGATCGAGCTTTTATTTCCTGTTCTTTTTTCAAACTAGTTTAGTACAGCAGCTAACTTGATGCGGGGAGCATCGGATTCTTGAATGATGTAAAACCTCCATCTATCACCAAATTATGTCCGCTAACATACTTGGCATCATCGGATGCAAGGTAGAGCGCAGCATTAGCTATATCATTTGGCTCACAATTTGCTCCCTCTAATGTACCGGTTCCATACAGAATTTCCACGAGCTTTTCATCATCAGCACCAGGATATATCTGACTCATTTCTTCCATCACAAATGGAGTTGGAATAGCAAAGGGCGATATGCAGTTTATCCGAATCCCATGCTTGCATAACTCTGCTGCAAGTGACTTGACAATGCCTGCAACAGCAAACTTGGAGACGCTGTACGTGTGCTGCGCAAGCCCACCCATGAGACCTGTGATACTGGCTGTGCAAAGAATAGCGCCACTCCTTCGTGGGATCATCACACGCGATGCATGTTTAACTCCAGCCATTACTCCTCGTACATTGATATTCATGATCCTATCAAACACAGCTAGATCAAGGTCTACTATACTATGAGGACTCTTGCAGGCCACCCCTGCGTTGTTGTACATAATATCCAGTTGGTTGTACCTAGAGATGGCAAAATCAACAGCACCGGAAACATCAGATTCTTTACTTACATCACAGGAAATGAAAGTGGCGTCTGGCCCAAGTTCATTTGCAGTTTCTTGGCCTAGTTGGTGTTGAATATCAGCAATAACAACTCTGGCACCATGGTTTATGAATTTGGCTGCAGTTGCCTTTCCAATTCCACTTGCTGCTCCAGTGATCAATGCTACCTTACCTTCTAGTTTGCTATGACACAGCAAATACAATATTAGAATCAAATTAGCACCAACAAATTAATTATTCAATAAAAACATTTGGGACTTTGCTCGAAATATTGTTTTCTGATGATAAGGGAGTTTAACCTAGCGTGATATCAATTAATGCTCTCAGTCACAAGTAATAGATGACTGATCCTTGCAATATATTCTCATAGAGGTCCAGTCTTGGACATGGTAGAGATGACATTAAGGAAAAAATTAAATGCACTTTTTCTTTGGATCTGTTCATATGATCAATAATAAATCAACTGTATATATAGATAAGTGATTGCAATTGGTTATAAATTAAGGAGAATTCAATAGCAGAAGAGAAAACAAATCAAATGCTAAATGAAAATTTTAATTAGGTAGACACTAACATTGCAAGTTTATATAATTTAAAACCAATACCCCTGGCCCTTTAGCACTTAATAAGAATGTGTTCTTGGCAGATGATGACAGGAGACGAATCCAAAGTAGAGGGTATGACTTCGAGTTTTTTTAGGGCTATTGAGACTTATACGATTGTTAATTTTAGAACTCGTGGAATAGTCGAGGTGCATACAAACTGGACCAAATACCTATGTTAATAATAAAAAAAAAATGTCGAGGGTGACTACAGCCACAGATATGTTTGAAAATACAACCATGGTAGTTAGGAAGAATTCTGGAAGTATGCAGCATTTCTAGACAATCAATGACTAATATATAATATATGCGTGTTAGAAAAATGAACTCAAAACTTTCGGTTTACCCTCTACAAATATATATATTCTTTAACAATTTATTAAATCATCGAAGTCTGTAATTAGTTTGTAGTTTTCATTACTCGTGGAAATAGATGATGCAAAATAAATAATTAATTACCTTGAATAGTGAAAAGTTGAA
>Ga0325410_1002174_pt1:12500-21898 | contig 21898 bp, 16 predicted proteins | sample PopdelMetagenome_16_FD_206182 | JGI IMG/M metagenome (GOLD analysis project Ga0325410, IMG submission 206182) | Populus deltoides microbial communities from Bellville, Georgia, United States - Xylem-PdIQD-R3 | ecosystem: Host-associated > Plants > Phyllosphere > Stem > Wood/Secondary...
CCAGCTGATAGCAGTGCTGGTGAGGCTTTTCAAGATCCTAACGACCCTCTTGTAGATTCTTCAAAAGGTGTAACAAATAGTAAAGTTCATTTAAAGGAACTTTCCTATGAAAAAGGTGCTCTCTGCAGTCTAGAGGACATCACAAGAGTGCCAAAGCAAAGAAAGGTTTATGCTAGAAAGGGAGCTTCTGTTTCATCTTGGAAACAGCCTAGTCATCAGGAGTTGCATCGTGACTTGTCAGAAACAACAAAAAGGAAAAGAAGCAAACCCTTGGTTGGGGAGTTAACTGGTAGGAGTTTTATCTATGCAACCAAAAGTTCAGCCACAACATCTCGTAAGACTATTGACCAAAGAAAGGATGAGGAACCTGCGAGGAGAAACAAAATTAAGGAATGTGACAACTATGGGAGTTTGTCAGCGTCAGTTGAAAGCATTTCACCTGGCAAACAACAGATACTACAGGATCCTTTTGCCTCCCAAGACTCGCATCGAAGGTTAGGAGCCAGATTCAAAAGGACTAATGGTGGGTCAGCTAATCCAGGGGCAAGGACAGATGATTTCATGGAGGGTAGTATAATTACATACAGAAGAAAGAGGAGTCATTTAGTTGCGAAACCATCCAAAATTTCGACCACTACAGGAAGATGTCCCAAATTTTGTTTCAACACGTCTGAAGGAGGAAGAATCAATGGACTGAGCCAAGAAAAGCTTGCTAGCATGGAGGTATCTACCTCTAACAGTTCGCTAAAGCTGAATGCGTGGAGCTATCCCAAAGGTAAAAGAACACGACGTGGACTGCCAAGTCATTTAAATATAGCTACTAGCCATTATACCCCATTCACCATAGCTGATGGCATAGACCACCACCGAAAACCACTCAACATAAACCTTCCCAGATCATCCCCGATGAAAAAGCTTATTAGATTAGGCAATCCCAAGTCATTACCTGGTTCCAGATGGAAGGATTTGAGGAAACGGCGAGATACGGCATATTTAGGAGTTCTGTTTAGCCAGCATTTAGGTGATGATATCATCAGGCAGCAGAAAAAGGTAGCTTCTGTATCTTTTCCAACCAATAGCGTGATCATTTACTAGTTACATATGTGCTCTCTTTATTATAACAGATCTTGGCAAGGCTTGGCATTTCCGTGGCATCATCTTTAGCGGACGCTACACACTTTGTAGTGGATAGATTTGTGCGTACAAGGAACATGTTGGAAGCTATTGCTCTTGGTAAACCAGTGGTGACTCATTTATGGCTTGAGAGCTGCGGGCAAGCAAGCCTCCTTATTGATGAGAAAAACTTTATCTTAAGAGATGCGAAGAAGGAAAAGGAGATTGGTTTTAGCCTGCCTGTTTCACTGGCTCGTGCAAACCAGCAACCACTTCTAAAGGTGTTTCTCTAAGCTTGTGGTGATTTTGCTCAAACCAGGCATGAATTTCTGCTTCCTTCGAAACTCATATCCTTATTGTCTCATGTTGTTGGGATGCTCATGGGCACAGGGTCAAAGAGTCTTCATTACACCAAATATAAAACCTGAAAAAGAAATGATAACTAGCTTGGTCAATGCTCTTCATGGCCAGGTATGTATATTATGCAATTCCATAGCTAGTAGTAGTCTCAGTGGTGGCATTTTATCACCCTTACGGCCGTAGGGATTTGTTTCCCTTTTTCTTTCTTGTATCTCTTTTATGGCCTTTGCACCTCTTTAAATGAGTTTGTTTCTGAGCAATGCTACGCAGATCATGGAGAAAAGTCAGATATTTGCATTGAAAATTCCAGATGATCTATTGATTCTTTCATGTGAAGAAGATCATGCAATTTGTGTGCCACTTCTTGATAAAGGTTGGCATCTACAATTCCATTTTCTCCTCCACAAAAGTTTATCTCAGTTTTGTGATAAGCATTTTGATCTAACCTGGTTGCAGGAGCAGCAGTTTACAGTTCAGAGCTTCTATTGAATGGGATTGTTATCCAGAAATTAGAATATGAGAGGTCAGAACTTGTCCACCGTCTGGCAAGAATATCAAATTACATAGTGTGAATACACACGCACAGAGATAAGATGCATGCTTGTTGCACCTTTGGCTAAGGGATGATTTTATTTGATCACCCAACGTGGTGAAATTCTATTCATCAATGATTTGTAATAGCTTCGATGCATCAGTAATAACAGAAGTCATTTCGGTCTCAGTGCTTTAGCAAACTAACTTAAGAGCACACTTGAACTTCTGCTTACTGGCTGGATGAAGGATTGCGATAGATTTGCTCATCTTGGGCTCAATCTGCCTACTTCACAAGACAGTTCGTTGTAAAGGGCATATATATAAGACCCACATTTGGATGATTCAATCAAGTACATGAGGGTATTATTACTCTCATTGACATGTATACCTACTTGCTTTGCTACTGATGCGTACTTTGTTTATGACAGGCATCGACTCTTTGTGAATGAAGCTAAGAGAAATCGAGTGAGCAAGAGGTGAAGGAGATGGTGCTGAATTTGTCTTTTACTAAACAGAATAATCAGTTGCTGCTCTTTTTGTAAACAAATGCAAGTTGTAAATGTGGTAGTGAAAGTGAGGTTGCCAAGTAGTTAAGACCCTTTTTGTAAATCAGGTCATGATGGAAAGCAAATCCTTTCTTCCTTGTAAATCAGGTCGCGAGGGAAAAACAATTTCAAGAGATGCTTATGATCAGTTGTTGGTGTCGTTTTTTAAACATTTTTTTTAAGAAATATATTAAAATAATATTTATTTTTAATATTAACATATTAAAATAATATATAAATATAAAAAAAAACAATTTTTTTTAAAAAATAAATTTTCACAATACACTCCTGACAGTCTTCATCTACTCATATTTAAGTCATGAGTCTACATGGTTTTGGATAAAGGTACAAAATTTGTCGAATTAATTAAATGTATTATTTTCATATTTTAAAACCTGGCCTGGTGGATCGATCCGGGATTGAAACCGGGTTGGATTTAAAAAAACAGAGAAAAAAAAATCTGGTATGACTTGGCAACCCGGTTGACCCAATCAAAAACCATTGATTTTTTATTTAATAAAACGATATCGTTTTGATTTTTTTAAGAAAAAAAATTGACCCGGAAAACCAGATAACTCAGTCAAAACCTAAAACCCGGACCGTCTCTAAAAATTATACTTATTTTATCCCTTTAATTTTTAATTTCCTTAATTAAGATTTACAATTTTCTCCATTATCTTTATTTGTTAAAAGAAAACCACATATATGTAACATAATGTATTTAAAAAAAAAAAACAAGATGCAGTTGGATATTGTTTGATTTTTTTTTATTTCTTAAAATTTGTAATTATAGTAGCTTTGTAAGAAAAATTGGTATTAAACTTTTTTGTAGTTACTAAAAACTAAAAAAAGAGAGGGGACGCTTGTTCGAAAACATTAAAAAAAGAAAATATCCCCAATACTCTTCTCTCCGCCGGGAGAAAAAGAAAAAATAAAGGTGGAGGGAAAAGGAAAGAGATGGATGGCGGCCATTCCCATTCGAGTTCCAGGAATTCAGGTTTCTTTTCATTTCTGTTGCTGTTAGATCTTTCATGCTTGCCTTTGTTTCCCTTCTTATATATAAATCAATTTCGATGCTCTAGATTCTTTTGTCGTTAAAGTGGCAGAGGAGAAGCAGAAATGGCCAGTCTCGTCTTCCCAAATGCTATCTCACTTCGCTACTAGTGGACTCTCCGTTGCTGTTGCCACCGCCATCACGCACCCCTTAGGTTCTTCTTCTCTTCCTTGATTTTTCTTTTTTGATTCATTTTAATAATACATTTGTATGATTTGTGATTTCCTTGCATTCGGTTTTATGCTTCCCAGGTTTCATTCATTCCAAGATATTTAATGACGTGCTGCTTGTAAATTTATTTCACTTTTTTATTGAATCATATGATCAAATCTGGGAAAGATGAATGAAGGCTCACTTCCCCCCATTGGTCGTGCGATCATGATTTGACTATAAATTCCCTGTAAAAGGGATGTGATTAATTCCTAGTAAAAGGAACTAGAATCTTATTTAATTTGTTAGTGTGATTGGAGAGGTTGAGGTTTGGTTTGCAACACAATAGCGCATTGGAACTGTGGCTAGATTCAAGCTTTGATGCCGGAGATTTTTCCCTAATGTGCAGCCCTATGTTAATGGACATAACATTCAATCCAACCATTGAATCGGGTTGAAATTTTTCCAATACATTCTAGAGGCCTTGTTTCCGGTAGAATTAAAATTTTGTAGCCATTTGAGGTCTAAAAAGCCTTCAAATAAGTACTAGAAGTTACTGTTCGGGATTTGTCATATTTTCCTAGTTGATTTAGAATTCTTTTTCCTATTTGGTATAGAAATTTTATTATTTTTTCAGCTTTGTTTAGGATGTTTTTCCTGGTATATAAGCAGCCTAGAAGGGCTGAAATATTGAGTTTCGATTAGAAAAAATATTGAGTAATAAAATTTTGAATTAGGGTTCTTGTGTGGTGATCTTGTTTGGTAGAATTCTGTATTGCTCGTACTTGCTATCTTTCTTGTGTTGTTTCCCTCTGTGTCAAGATTGGGCTCGAATGCTGCGATTTTGCATCTCAAAGTAAATTAACTAAGACATGTATCGGAAATGGCGTTTTAAAATCTCAGAGCTGTTTGCAGTGACCTTAATGATGTATGTTATAATGCAGTTAGGCATGCTCGCTAGATGGTCTGTGCAGAACTTTGTTTTCTTGTATTGTTCTCTCTTCATGGGAGGAAAAGGAATATGCAATAAAACAAATGGTTTTTAAATGGATTGAAAAGGTGCAATTTGCCATCTAATTAGCTTCCACAGCTATATGAAAATATTCATTCTTCAAATTTATGTGTATTCTTTTCTGCAAATGGGATGCATTAGCCTTAGGGCATAGGAAGCCAACTGAGTTTTTGAACATGCACTGCAGACTTCTGACCATTCAAGCTGCAAATTTTACTCACTATACCCTTGGATGATGACAATCTATGTGAAAGCGAGAAAGTGGATGGAATGGTACACTGCTAGCTTTTGAATTTGGTTCTTCTTGTTCATTATTTGAATAACTTTTCTTAGAATTAGTTGAGAAATTGTTCAGAAATATAGTAGTATAGATCTTAACAAGTATTTTAGCTATCGATTACTTATAGATGCTGTAGAATCTATCCTTCAAAACGTTTTTCAAAATTATACAAAAAGTAACTTAGAAGAAATATGTGTGGAAGTTGTATTATCGCTATTGAATACTTAACTATCTCATACTTCAACTTGAAAAACAGATGTGCTCAAGGTTCGACTACAAATGCAACTTGTTGGCCGGAGAGGCCCCTTGACAGGAATGGTATGCCAATCATTTAGTGTGATTGCAATTGTTTGGTTGATTAGCTGATATTGATGTTGGGTTTCCTTACATGTACAGGGACAAGTGGCTGTTCAAGTATTGAAAAAGGAAGGGCCAAAGGCTTTGTATCTGGGGTTGATGCCTGCATTGATTAGGTCAGTTCTTTATGGAGGTCTACGTTTAGGCCTCTATGAACCCTCGAAGTATGCCTGTAATTTGGCTTTTGGGTCCAACAATATCTTACTTAAGATTGCATCAGGAGCATTTTCTGGTGCAGTTGCAACTGCACTTACTAATCCAGTCGAAGTTCTGAAGGTATGCAATCATGTTAGGCATTCTGGAACTTTTCATCTGAAATCTTATCTAGGATTCTAACTTTGTTTTTCATCAGGTCCGGTTGCAGATGAATGCAAATCAGAGACAAGGAGGACCAATGGCAGAAATGCGTACAATTGTTTCTGAAGAGGGAATAAGAGCTCTTTGGAAGGGGGTTGGCCCTGCTATGGTGAGAGCTGCTGCTTTGACTGCATCACAACTGGCAACATATGATGAAACGAAGCAGGTCAAGTTCTAAGCATACTTTTTTTTTCACTCTGGATACATGAAGTAATTTCTATAGTTTACAAAATTGTTGATTTTTGTTTAATTGAAGTCTAAACTGGTTGCCTTTATTTTTCTTTTCATTCTCCCATATTAAAAATTTCTTCAGTTTTCCATTTATGCAGGTTCTGATTAGGTGGACACCTCTGGATGAAGGATTTCATCTACATCTACTGTATGGCACCATTTGAAGCTTTTATTTCCCTATCTCTCTTAGTAGATGCACGAATTTATTATAATAATAGGAAGTTGGAAATAGAAGGTAGATAACAGATAGGATCATCCAGTTCCTGTAGAAAGTCAAAACTGAAGCATCGTCATTTTTTTTTCATGCTCATAACCTGTAAAGCTTTTCCTTCCTGATGCTTTTTCCCAAGGTAACCTGTGGAACGAACTTTGTTTCACCACTACCTTTCAAGCACACTTCATTTTTAGTTAATACATGATAAGCATGTGCTTTTCCTTTTTATTCATGTGGGTGCTACCTAAAAATATTTCTTGTCTTGTGAAGCTCGAGTACAGTTGCTGGAACAGTGAGTACCCTTGTAACTGCACCTATGGACATGATTAAAACCCGCCTCATGCTGCAACGAGAATCTAAAATAGTTGGAAACTATAAAAATGGATTTCATTGTGCATATCAGGTATCAGATTTGTTTGTTCTTTCACATGCTCATCTCACTTTAATTTATGATCATAAACTTTTTTCTATCTGCACTGTTTATTTCCGTTGAATACCCCGAGGCATTTTTTGGATTGGAGGGGTTTTGCATACTAGTAGTAATAACTGAAATAGTTTGTGAAGGAAAGAGTAAGAAATAACAGCTAGCATTAATGTACAACTGGAATTGGACAGCTTTATGTGTGCCTTTTGCAACTTGTAAGCTGACAGGCAGGTTTTCAGACGATAGTAATTTGGATTATTGTTTATTGTGTGGGAACTGGGCACTGTCCTCCTTTCCTTCCTGCTGGTGCTGTGGGCTTATGGGTGTGGATCCTCCATCACTGCTGAGCATACAACCATATGCATTCCAGAGATTGTGGCTTCCTTACACACAGGATGCTGATCTTGCTTGATTACTTGTATAGTTGTCAGTTGACTATTTATTGCTGTCCAAATTGATGATCCATCACAATAGTTTCATGAGTTTCTACCGGGAAAGAGAGAAGATTGGTGAAAAACTGCTGTTAATTTTGCTTTCGTTTCTCCCCTCTTTAAGGAGTTTGTCTAATGTTTCTGTGATGTGTGGAGTAAGCTCGGGGTTTGTTAATGAGTCTTTAAAGGGGAAAATTGGCTTTCATGTCTGACACCTTTTGTGTTTTGAGTTTTCAGGTTATGCTTAAAGAAGGCCCTAGGGCACTTTACAAGGGGTGAGATTCTTATCTAGGCCTCCATGAGCATTGCTATTTTAATCAGGTGCATGTATATTTAAGGTGTTTGGTTCTACACAATTGCCTGGGTACTCTGGTTCGCTGCAATAATAGCCATTGTTAGGTCTCTTGATAATTTTAAGATGAAATCCTCTAGGTTCTAGTTTGGGCTCTTAACTAGACAAGTGGATCATGATTAGATGATACAACTTTCAAACTCATTCTGGAAGTATTTGAAGGGTTTTTTTTTCTTTCTTGTGTGTGTCTCTGCATGTGCTTTTAGGGTGTTAACTTTTAAACCTTTGTAGGGGCTTTGCAATATTTGCAAGATTGGGTCCGCAAACTACAATTACATTTATACTATGTGAGGAGCTGCGCAAGCTTGCTGGATTGGATGCCATCTAGGGGAGGGAATGTCCATTTACAGTCATTCCCCAATACCTGACTTCCGTGGTTTTATTCAAGTGAAGAAAAGCAGCCCTCTCAGCAAGTTCAGAAGGAGGGTTTGCACGAGATGATTCTGATAGCAGATTATTTTTTTGGCATAGCAGATTATTTTTTTGGCCATTTGAGTTGGGGACCAATATTTATTTGGGTTCTGATGAGACTTGCATTTATTTGATTGAGTTGTATAATTATTTTGATCAATGCACATGTTTTTCCCTGGGGTCGGACTGTATCATCAGGCATACGTGTGAAATATGCTGTCATATTCACGCCTTCCTGAATTGCTGTAATCAGAGTAGGAACTTAGAGGATAACCATTGTATCTGGTTTTTCTACAGAAATAATCGTACCATCGCTCTCTTCTCCCATGGCTGTTTCCTGAACATCAATTTATGGTTGAGAAATAAATGGGAAGATTTATGAGGTCGACCTGTACCAGTTGGTGGTAAAATTAAGGACCAATTAGTGGCCTTGTTGGTATGTGTATTATCAACAACACTGTGATTTGCTTTAGTTACAAATAACTCTCCCTTCTCACTCTTTTTTGGGTGTTTCTTAAAAGCAAGCTCCAGCTCTCCCCCGACAGTTAACGTAAGGCAACATTTTACTTGAAATTTCTACCGCAGCAGCTAGTAGTCTTTGATCTGGATACCAGGGTTAAAACCAATATTTCTAGATTAAACCAGCGTTGATGCCTTTTTCTGTCATCTTTTGATTCCTGGGAGTAAGATCAGTATGCAGCTGCTGCTACTGTATAAGTGCCATATCCCGTTCAGATCCCCACAGTAGCCTGAGCTAGCCCTGCCGCATCTGTCCTGGAGTGTGCTATTCCGTTCTGGAGTGTGTTTTAGATAATGACAATAATTATTTTTTAAAATATAATTTGTTTAGAAATATATTAAAATAATATTTTTTAATATTAATATATAAAATGATTTGGAAATAAAAAAAAATATTTTTTAAAAAAATAAATTAATTAATTTTAATAAAATGCTATATGAAATACAATTCTAAATAAAAAATTATACAACTCCTTAAGTTTATTTATTTTTTAATTTTTATTGATTTCACCAACCAAAACATTGGATTTTAACCGATAATACTATGCTGAGCATAAGGAAAGAAAAAAAAATAATAATAGTAGCAATTGCATCTGCGACACATGATATCAAGTTAGGGTTTTTGTTAATTTTGAGGGGTATTTTAATTGGTCACATCTTAAATTTGCTTTTTAATAATTATGACTTCGAGTTTTTTTAGGTTCATTAAAGATTTATATAATTGTTAATTTCAGGGCTCATAAAATTAATCTAGATACATGTAATCTAGTTTGAATATCTATGCAAATAAAAAAAAAATAAGGTTTTTGATATTAATATTGTGATCAAGTGTGGCCGGAAAGTCCATCCATAGGACGACAAACAATGCAATGCGATGGCCAATTTTTTTCATGTCTCGGGCAACAAGTGGTCAAATCCATATGATCAAATAGCTAGTTCTGAAACGAAAAAACTGAGGTCACTATCATACCCTCTTTGACATGGGAGAGAGATTCCACCATGGGAGACAAACCTTAAGGGTCCCATTACCATAAAACCATTTGCTGCCTCTGTT
>Ga0325410_1002177_pt1 | contig 21889 bp, 14 predicted proteins | sample PopdelMetagenome_16_FD_206182 | JGI IMG/M metagenome (GOLD analysis project Ga0325410, IMG submission 206182) | Populus deltoides microbial communities from Bellville, Georgia, United States - Xylem-PdIQD-R3 | ecosystem: Host-associated > Plants > Phyllosphere > Stem > Wood/Secondary xylem...
ATTAAAGAAAACATTCCCGACAATGATAAGTTGCTACTCCATATGAAAGGTGTCAGGGAGAAAATGATGAACAAGTAGCCTATTTTATGCTTTTGGATGCGAAATATTCCATGTGTGTCTCACCTTTCCGTTTCCATGGATGGTTTTTCTCTTGTAGTTGAGCTTGTTTTTCTACTGTAACACTCCATAATGGTTGATGCTGAGCTATTGCATTAAATTCCGTATTGGTGTATAAACACTATTGTATTTCTTTTATATTCCTTTCCATTTACTTTTTTTCCCTCAATCAATTTTATTAGAACAGCTCGGGAAGTCAGCCTAATGATTCATCATCGATCATGAACTAACCAAATCAGCAGAACCCAATTTTTTTTTAAAGCCCAGAACTCGTTTCAAGTATTTATTTTAAAAAAATAATAAGAGTTTTTTTGACGTTACAGGAATAATTAGTTTTTAAGATATATTTTTATATTTTTTTTAAATTCATTTTTGAAATAAAAAGGCTGAAAAAAACAATAATAAAGGAGTATAAAAGTGTAATAATAGTTATTTTTAAAGTATTTTTTATTTAAAAATATATTAAAATAATATATATTTTTTATTTTTTTTAAAAATATTTTTAATATTAATATATTAAAATAATTTGAAAATAGTAAAAATTATTAATTTAAAGTAAAAAATTTTAATTTTAATTTTTTTTTAAAACTTTTAAAGTACAAACTTTAAAAAATAAAAACCTTACCTAAACAAAAGATCTCACAGACGTCATTTTAATTTAAACGCAGCGGCATGTACCCAACCCCCAAATTATAAACTCGTAACGTAAAACCCCCCCCCCCCCCCCCCCCCCCCCCCCAAAAAAAAAAAACAGAGAGAGGAAACAAAGGAGATCTGCTGGACCTGCTGCTGTGCTGCACCCTCAATTTTATTTGCGCACGCAACAAACAGCACTCTTCCCCTCTCTCTCACTCGATCAAACCGGACCTTTGTTTTTTTTTTTTTTTTGGGTCCGTACAGAAACAAGATTCTAGGGTTTCCTCGTTCCTGACAATTAATTAAATTTCTAAATCCGGATTCACTCACCATTAAACTCTTGGAATTACATATTTCATTTAATTTATTTATTTTTGATCTGGATTCAATTTTCAATTTCTTTCTTTTTTATGGTGATTGGTGAGAGCTACTCTTTGATGAGAAAAGAAAAAAAGTTGTGGACAATTAGTTTAATCGGATGAGCATTGGGGATTTCATTTTCTGAGGGGTAAATGGCGTCGGCTCAGGTGTTGCCGAGCTCACGGAAACTGGAGCATCTCGAAGCAGGAAAGCGACGGGTATGTTGAATTCTTTGATTGGTTGATTTCATGCAATTGATTAAGTTTATTTTGATATCGTGGATTTTCTTTTGCAAAATGTGCAGGAAGAAACATGCATGTGTCTATTTAGGCCACTGATTTGAGATTGTAATTAGATAATTGAGGCGTATTTTTTTTTGGGAATTGAGTATTTTGTGGTTGTGATGAAATAAAATTGTTTGTTATTGTTACCTCTGTGCTCGTGATCCGAGTTAAACATGTTGCTGCGATTGCCTTTTTTTTTTGTGGCGGTAGGGGAGTGGATGTGTTTAATTTTGTAAATATGAGATTATTGGATTAGAGAAAGAACGTAGAATTATATACTGGTTTTATTGTTTTTGAGGATTTTGTTATGATTTTAAGCATACCTGGTCTGGTTGGCGAGCCAGAAATAAAATGCAATTCTTTAAAGATGAAAAATTTGTATATCTCCATGATTAGTGCTTACTATACATAAACAAGTGGAAGCAGTCAGGAAAGACTAGAAACCAATTTTGTGATGATGATTTGGAGCTGAATGAGTTGGAATTAACTTTAAGCCGATGAAAGACATGATTCTCTTCATGCAACTCTTCTTCGGATGATTATTGTGGTCCGCTAGAATTCTAAGTGGTTAATCCTTTGGGGTAACAGTCAATTGGGTTGCTTTTTGATGCTTTTGGTGTTGTGCCTTTTCATCTAAAAAGCACTTTTCCAAATACCTCCATTGCAATACAAAAAAACACACATTGTGCACATCCGATCTCTATTTGAGACTCTGCTTTGGTGAGGGGTCTTTGATGGCCTCCTCAGGTTTAGAAGCAGAAGTTGTTTATTGCCCCTTGCGTGTTTATATGTTTGCATTTATTTAGAGGTGCTTAGACTACATATTTGGCTGACATCTGATTAAAACATAAAGTTTAAACTTGTAAGAATGTTTTCCCCTTGTCTACGTGCTCTTTTGCAGTTGGAGGAGTTCCGCAAGAAAAAGGCAGCAGAGCGAGCCAAGAAAGTTGCATCCACCAACCAGCCTCATGCTTTGGATGTGAGCCTAGATCAGAAGCAATCATTAGAGACTGAACACATACAGCTAACAGATTCAGATGGAGTTGGCATGTCTGATGGACCTGGCAGAAATGTTGAACCCACTGGTGTATCTATGAACAATGGCAACCCAATTGATATTACAGAGAGAGTTGAAAAAAGTTCTTCACAAAATGCAGATCCTAATATTCCTTCTTTGAGTGAATATAGTACATTTTTCTCGGGTATAACACAGAAACACACAAATAATTATGATTCTAACAGGCATGACGCTTCAGGATTTGCTGGATCACCCAATGTTAGGTATGGCCTAGAGACAGAAAAAATGAACAATGACTCTGGATTATATTCAAGGAGCAAAGAGGAATCTCCATATGGGATTTCATCTGACCATTATATTGCTAGTAGTTTTCATGGCATATCTAGTGAATCTAGCCTTTATGGAAGGGAATTGTTCCAATCAAAAGTAGATAACACCTCTTTAAAGGATTCTTCCGTTATAAATGATAGTTCTCGTTTTCCTACTTCACTTCCAAGTTCTGCCAGCTTTGAACAGCAAGCCTTTAAGCCCAGTTATAGTAGCACCCTTGCCAATGCTGGTATGTCTCTTTCCTATTTTTTGATTGCATTTTTTTTCTGGATTTCCATGTCTGCCTGTTTGTATAAACAACACATTATAATGTTTAACTTTGTCAAATATGTATTTTATGGGGAAAACTAAATAAATAGTCACTTTCTGGTGTTTTACTGTGAACCCTACTCTACCAAATACCAACCCGAGAGATTCTAATTCTGAAGTCAAGCAAGACACATGTTTCAATTATCCCAAAGAATTCTGATCTTGAAGAAAGAAATTTTAGTAGCTTCACTAGTAATTTGCGTTCTGTGCATGATACAGCTTTGCAGACATCTGAATCCACAGGTTTCAAATCAGATGCCAAGATCTCCTCGAATCATGTGCCTCAATATTCAGTCACATCTGAAAGTAATAACAGGAGATCTCGTCCATCTTTCCTTGACTCTCTTAACGTGTCTAGATCGCCTTCTCAGAGTTCTTTCCGACGTTCTGAACCAGAGAAGTCATTTATAATCAATACTTCAAAATCCAATGGCATTGATGCTCTAGGATCATCTGCTTTCCAGAAGCTGCCAGTGGAGACTGAAACTGCCAGGAATTTTTCAGAGTTAATGCCTTCAAGTATGCCTAGTTCATTTGATCATGCAACACCATTTTCAGTTTCGTCCACTAATGGGGTCACTAATGCTAATGAGAACAGTATGGAGAGAAATCATGAGTTTTATTTGCCCAAGCAAAATGAAGATTTTTCTGGTCTGGAACAGGTATCCCTATTTTGTGTTATTTAATTTTCAGTGTATACTTCTTTCTTGGCTATTCTCTTTTTGGCTTTGACTTGGAAGTTTCTGAATTTAGCTTCTGGAAGTGCAATCTTTTGAATATTATAAAATCAAGTATTTAAGTATCAAAACTTATTAAATATATGTTTGTCAATGACTTGGTGATATTGTGATGCACAAATAAGAAGTTCTCTAGACTATGTTTTGGGTCCTTTGAAATGCTATCCAAATGGAATGGTGCGGAAAACATCACACTACACAGCCCCTGCTTTGACAGGAGTGGTGGGAACAATAATACTAAACTTGATTGGAAGGAAGATTATATGTAGGAATTGTGGTCAAGGTACATTCCATGATGCAAATGATCCTTTTGCTTCAACATGTTTTTTGGTTATTATAACTTGTTTTCCAGTGAACCATGAGTATACTATCAGATTTTGTTTCATCATGTTTTGCTGGTTATTATAACTTTTTGTTGTCACTTCTCTGAGATTATTGCCATGGATTCATTCCATTACAGTTGCAGTCTTGTTTCTGTTGGTCTTGTTATTGCAGCATATTGAAGACTTGACGCAAGAAAAATTCTCTTTGCAACGAGCTCTTGAAGCTTCACGTGCTTTAGCAGAGTCCTTGGCTGCTGAAAATTCATCGTTGACAGATAGCTATAACCAACAGGTTGGCACTCAAAATCTGTTTCTGCTGTTCTTGCAATCTCATTCTTTTTAATGGTTAAAAGAGGATAAATATCTGTCGACCTTTTTGTTATTCCTGTAATTTGTATCATACATTATTTAACATCTTATGTAGAAGAAAAATATGCTAAGTTGATTTTTTTTAAGGATGGGATAATTTTTTCTTTGGGTAGCATCCGTGAAATAATGAAGGAAATCCTACAAAAGTCTTTTCTTTATTTTTGTTTTCCATTTGGCTAGTTAGGTTAATTAGAAAATTTCAATTTTGAGTGAAACAGAGTTTTAACAATTGAGAAATATTATCAGGCTCTCTTAGGGATGTTGGGTTTATGCCTTTCTTATCTTTTGTATGTGTTTACAAAGGTGTTTCTGTAAAGTTCTCATTATATTCTTTACTAGAAATTTCAATGTTTAACTTTGAGACTTGAACTTTACCGTCACAATGTAGAATTTGAGATTGGAATTTTCATTGCTAAACCAAATATAACTCGGAATTTTTCATTGCTAAACCAAATATATCTCTTGATGTTTCGTATATATTTCAATTCCGAGCACAATATTTGTGGAACTTGAGACTGGAACCATTATTGATAAACCAAACGTCTCTCTATGTTCTTTATACATTTCAAATCTGAATAGAGGATTATACTAGCTCTTTGTATGGATTTTGTTGTAAAGAATACACCACTTGACATGCACTTTAATGCAACATGTATTGTTGCATATAATTTTTCAGTTCCCTTGGATGCAAGTGGCAAAATATTTCCAGAAAGCTTAAAGTAGTTCATCATGAGTGTATAAGTTGTGTCGTCAGGTTACACTATGTTTTGCTCATACCACAACATCAAAGCTGCTTGGTTGCTAGCTAGTTGGTTTGTGTGGATGTTGAAATTGGCATCCAGTTCCAGAATGTTATAACAATTGCAGTGTTGTGGTTTCTATAATTTGCCAGTGGCTGTTTGATTACGCCTGACACTTCTTTTGGTTTATTAATTTAATTTGTTAATACTTTCATTGAATTTTTCACTAGAGAGGTGTTGTCAACCAACTGAAGTCTGATATGGAGCAGTTACAGGAAGAAATCAAGGCCCATTTGGTTAGAAGTGATTCTCCCTTGCTTATAGCTAGTTATGCCAATATCCATCTTGGTATCTGTGGTCGTTTACATTTCTGTTGTTTTTATGCCCATTGATGTTATTAGGTGGAACTTGAGTCTGCCAAAATTGCATGTGCAAATGCACAGCTTGAGTGCAATGCAGCTGATGAACGAGCTAAGCTACTGGCTTCTGAGGTTATTGGTTTGGAAGAGAAGGTATTGAATTTTCTTTTTATTCTTGGCTTTTCTTCATCTTGCTCTCGTCTTTCAAGATGATAGTTCCAATCTTCCCCCACCTCTTCATTCTTGGTGAATAATATGTGATTGAAATGGAATATGTTAATGTAGGAATGCAACTCAAGTTTCATTCGGACGTGATAGATGATAACATTGTTTCAATTGCATTTAACCCATTGTTTTTTGTCTTATGTGCATCTTATTCATGGCTCACTCATAATTTTGTAACATTAGTTTCTGTCTACCAAGTAATTATCTCTCTATCAAAAATTGTTCTTTACGGAGGCACGGAAATTAAATTTTTGTGAAGTTAAACATCGAAATCCTCTATCAAATTGCTGGAATGATAACACAATGTTCTAATCTTACTAAAACTGCACTACATTTGGGTGCTTTAAGTTTTTAATTTTCCAAATATGAAAAAGAATCTCTGCAATATATCAGTCAGTTAATGTTGTGGTTCCTTTTGATACCAATATCATGCAAATGTAACATAGTGACTACACTATTGGCCTTGGCTACTTCTCTCGTTCCCTGAAGTTTGTTCTACTTCTCTCGTTCCCTGAAGTTTGTTCTGTAACTTGCTTGTGTAGGCACTCAGACTAAGATCTAGTGAGCTAAAGCTGGAGAGGCAATTGGAGAGCTCACAGACTGAGATAACTTCTTACAAGTATGCTTTATCCTTTCTTGACTGAAGATGAAGGATTTGAGATGCACATCTTCAGTTTACTTGATCTTCTGGTAGTGTTTTTTGTGTGTGTCTTTATGTTGGTGGACTTTTAATTGGGTTTGTTATAAAAAATGATATAAAGGAAAATTTTGTGCAACTAGCAAGATTTTGTTTTATATGAATTCTGGAACAGTTATCCATATAATTGGAGTTTAGCTATGTTGGGAGATAGCAGTAACCATTTTTTGGGAGATAGGGATTCTGTGGTGCAAGCAAACCAACCACATTTCCATGATTGAATGAAATATGCATGCCAAAAAAAGGAAGGCTTTATCTTCAGTTCCAAAAGGGACAAAATGGCAGCAGTTAGCCAAAAGTTTTCCCTTTAGGGTAGGGATTCTTGTTTTTTATATATTAATGATGCACATACCTCTGTTGAAAGAGAACTAAGGACAGACATCAAGCAGACTAGGATGCCACACCTCCCACTCTCGTGAACATGGATCCTGAAATAGATACTTAGTTATCAAGATCATGAGCAACCGTTTTTTGATGTAGATGTTTTGGCACTTGGCTAGAGCAGTGAAAATAGTTGTAGTTAGGAGTAGCTTGTTTGCAAAGCCTGTATGGTTTCTTATCTAGGTGCCATGTCTCTTTCTCTTTCATTTTCTTTTAAATCTAAGTTTTGTATATTTGACCTAAATTTTCTTCCTCCCAAATAAATTTTACAGTCTTTTTTATATATATGCTTTTGATACTTAAGCAAAAGAGAAATTGAAACTCCTGTTTAGCTTGTTCCAGTGTATTTCCCCTCTCCTTTTATTGGACAAAAAATTTGCATTAATCCTATATTATCCTTTCCTATTGCTTTTGTTTTTCGTATGTTTTCTGAAATTAAAGAAGATTTGACAGTTGTTTTTCAAATTGAATCCCACAGAAAGAAAATGTCCAGCCTGGAGAAGGATCGTCAGGATCTGCAGTCGACAATTGATGCTCTCCAAGAAGGTAGTCTCACATTATTTTTGGTTCACTTCGGAAATTCTTATTGCTATATATATTGACCATTCTAAAATGAGGTTTAAAAAGACTGGGAAGTGACAAAAGTGTGGGATGAAGAACTGGATAGACTAATGCAAAAGAAATATTTTGTCTAATTCAAAACTGAAAAAAAATATGCCTTGCAACTTCATACCCAATAGGGATGAGAAGTGTTTGTATATCAGATGGAAGAGACACCTCAAATAGATTTTTTTTCACCTTGTTTGGCTGAAAAGGGATAGGAATCACCGAGGAAGACATTTCTCCTATACCGTTTTATATAGTATCCTTGTGTTATAAAATTTAGAGAACTTGTTTTATCTATAAAATTAAATCGAATCAGGAATGGTGTTAAAAGAGGGACATCGTGCTGTAGATCCTCCTATATTTGCATGCACACACACACACACACACACACACAGAGTTCATCTTATAGTTCTCTAAAAACTTGTGACCCAAAACCTGTCTTAGCATAGAGTGTGCCTGCATGTGTGTGCTTGTGCCTTGCTATGAGAAGGAAAACCAAGAAATGTGCTTAAACTTCCTCAAACTATTTTGAAAGGACCTTCATATCATTAATAAGAAGTACAGCTATTCTATTCTTCTGTTGTCACTGTTTTCTTTGTAATCTAGACGTACAGTTATTCTGTTCTTCAGTTGTCATTGCTTTCTTTAAAATCTTAAATGATAACCATTCATACTAGAGACAGGTTAATGAAAGATTTGATAATAACCATATTTTTTTGTCATGACATTTTATGATGCCGTTGAATGAATATTTATTGCATGGGATTCTGTAATCATCTCCTTGTTGATTATGAAGAGACAGCATTTCTTAAAACTGGTATATAGCTAATTGGTACTTTATTCATCTTAGGAGGCCTTTTCAATTTCAAGAGCTCAGATAACTGTAATAACGAATATGATCTGCATAATTATTTGATTTAGGAATATACTTATTATGTTTTCTTTTTAGTGCTACGTTTCAGATCAATTGATAAGTGGTATGGTGACTTTTTTTACAGTTCTATAAGACAAGTCTTTCCTCTAATGAGATTTATTTTTGGGTGAAAAAAATGAAATTATCAATTATCTCACATATATTGCATGTTCTTTTAATGTTTTCACCCAACTCATCATCATTTTTATGTCACAGAGAAGAAGCTATTGCAATCCAAGCTTCATAAAGCTTCTGTAACTGAAAAGTCTGCTTGTGTTATCTGGAGTGCAGAGAAAAAAAATGTAGCAACATCCACGGAAGATTTAGGTAACGAAGGTTCTCTCTAACAGAATTGATGTTATGCTGATCAGAATGCCACTGAATGGTGGATATCATTGCTTACATGGTGAGGGGTGGGGTCTTCATTAACATAGGAGGAGAGGGGGGTCTTCTAAATGGAATGTTTATGTTTTTGAAATGATGTATTGATCTCATTTTTGGTGGTTCAGTCTTTCAGCCTTTTGTTATGTAAAGGAAATTTGAGAAATTCCACAACTATGGACCATTATGGGGCCGTTTGGGAATGCGTTTGAAACATCGTTTCCCAAAAATTTGATTTTGTTTTTGCTTAATTTTTTTTAATGATTTTGGATTGTTTTGATGTGCTGATGTTAAAAATAATTTTTAAAAATAAAAAAAATGTTATTTTGATGCATTTCCAAGCAAAAATCATTTTGAAAAACAACCGCTACCACACTTCCAAACAACCTCTATGTCAGCACCCATTTCTTGGAGTGTGTTTAATTTACTTGCCAGCACAATTGGTCCTAAAATTTATATATCCTCTTGATTTCTGAATTTGTTGTATGCCTGTTTTTGGTTATTTACTTTATCTGTCAATCAGAGATGGTTAATTAGTTTAAATGCTTTGATAGACTTTGTAGAGACAAAAATTCCGACACTTTGTTGGTGTGCTTTTGTTAATTTTTTTTGCTGCTTCCTTGAGACCTATCAATCTCCATGACCTCCTGGAAATTGTGGGAAGGAGTTTTTAGCTTAAATAGAAGAACAATATGGGATTTGATCAGGATTTAGCCTCATTAGTTGATGCTAAAACATTTTTTTTGTTTCCTAATCATAGTATTCTGAGACGGATAAATTTTACATGTTAGAGATGGAGGGGGTCATCTATTTGTTCTTGTTTTCATCTATAGTTTATCCTTGATAACTATGCTTGAGCTTCGATTTTTGTGTTGGGCATTGGTTTCTTGGTGCATTCTATTTTTCTTGTAAGACCATTGTACAACTAAGCGGTTACAGATGATATACTGGTTATTGCCTTACTGCTGCGAATACCTCTGCAGTTTGTTCTTTAAAGTCTTATCCTTTTCCTATTATTCATGGTTTCCTTCTTCATTTGAATTGCAGGTGATATACCAGAGACTTCCGGCCAGGAAACCCATGATGCTGCATCATTTCCTGGAAGTGATGCCTCTGATTTTCTCAACCTACCTGGCAGTGGTCAGTTGAATCTTGAAGCTTCATCTGTGTATATTCCACCAGATCAAATGAGAATGATTCAAAACATTAACACAATAATATCCGAGGTATGTTTTTTATGCTCTGTCAATTCCTTGCAAGCTTAAGCGCTCTAAGCATTTGGCAACTTTTGTCCCTTCTTTCCTGTTAAATAATGAAAGAGCTTATGAAGTGACTGAATAGAATACATAAATGTAAAGTCTCCAATGGTCCTCTTTTGGTACAGCTTGCATTGGAAAAAGAAGAGTTGATGCAAGCTTTGACATCCGAGTCATCTCAGTGCTCCAAGCTAAAGGTAACTCTGAGCCCAAAATGAACAATGGAGTTAGCAATCTTGTAAGAAATGTTTTTTGTTGGACGTGAACCTATTAATGACATAATTTTATAAGAAGTGCATGGAAGCAGCTTGGGCAAGGATTTTAACTATATTTAGTTTTGAGAAAAGAGGGGAGGGTCTTGGTCAATTTTAGTTTGTGTATAGAAGCAGCTGTTTTCTTGTTTACTTTTAGTTTGTTTGTGTCGGAATCTTATGGTTTATGGTGTTTGGTACCTTTCCTTTCAATTGAGCTCTTTCAGGTTCAGATGATTAGGGACTAAATGCTTGGTGAGGGTTTGGTTTCTTTGTACAGGAAAAAAGAGATACAGGGTGAATTGCTCAGTAAGGTTTTGGGTTTTTGATTAAAGGAGAAAAAACAAAAGAGCTTTTAAAGGGGAAGAGTCTGCTCTCAGCTCTTTGAAAGATTTTTGGATTACCACTTTTTGGGTTGCTGAGTAGTTCTTGATCTCGTAGATCATAAATTTTGCAATAAGTGGCACTTTAAGTTGTCAGCGAACTTTTTTTTTTCCTTCTTGAAAATAGGTGGTACCTCCTACATTATTTGGATGTTCAAACTTATTTCATGCTAAAAGATTTTGAAAAAAATTGTATATTATAGGACAGACTTGTGAAGGTATGCCCACTCCCAGAATAGTAGAAGGGGTATTGTTTTGCTATAGATGGTATATACTTGAAGCTGTTTCTGGTGTATTTTACACATTCTTGGAATCAATGTCTCACTAGATCAGGAAATGGATATGGATTAGAAATTGATAAGGTTGGTGAGTGTTATTCTAGTGATCTGGTCTAAGTTGAATTATTTTCTGAATAATCAAATGTGTTTTTAGTATTGATTGATTTCCAGTTCTGGATGCTGATGTAAATGCAATTTTTTTCTTCTAGTTTTCTTATATAATTTATTGGGATTTTTGTTTCGAATAAATGAAGGATTTGAACAATGAATTGTCGCGTAAACTTGAGATTCAAACTCAAAGATTAGAGCTTTTGACTGCTCAAAGCATGGCAAGTGAAAATATCGCAGCAAGGTTACCAGATTCACATACTGTGCAAGACAGCACTGCATATGCAGATGAAGGTGATGAGGTATGATATCTAACACCAAATATTATAACTGTTGTTATTATCAGTAATGTCTGATTAGAGTGGAGAAATTGCGTTTTTCCTTTATGTGTGGAAATTAACTCAACAAGGCAGGGTGGCAAAATAGTACATGTTGGAAGGGATCTTTCTTTGGGCCTATCCATCGAACAAAACAAAGGAAGCATATCCCATCCCCTCTCCCATTTATTATGCCTACATCCTGAACTAACATAGTGCTGAGAGATGTTCTTTAGGAAATAAAAGGTTTTTTGCTCCCCATTTATTGGTCGCTGATGAGTATGTCTTTTTTGCCCCTCAAAATAGGTGGTGGAAAGGGTTTTAGGGTGGATTATGAAGCTCTTCCCTGGAGGACCATCCAGACGAAGAACAAGCAAGCTGCTTTGATATATGACAGACACCCAGTGCGTGCGTTTCTATTGCCGCTGCTCCCCCCTATTTTGGCAACTCAACGGAGGTCGTAATCTGTATATTTTGAGTCAGTTATACTACCATCCATTCTTTTGTAACCCATGAAAAATGTGTTTTTGGGCGATTCCCATTGATTGGGAAATCCAGTTGTCATTCTCTGGCATATGACAATAAGGGAGACCTCTGGCTGTAATTTTGTGTAGCGAGAAACTTTAGCAGGGATATCTTTTATACATGGAAAGTTAGAATTGAGTAACTGTAGTGTGAATTTGTTGTTTTCAGGTTCCGCCCACATTTATTGTACTCATGAGCAAACTTACGGCTCAAATCCCTGGAAATGAAACAAGTGATTTTGCATCCCTTCAATTTCGGTTGTGTTTGAAATTGTCATTCAAAATATGTATTTTTTATTTAAAAATATATTAAAATAATATTTTTTTTTATTTTTTCATATCAGAACGTTAAAAAATTTAAAATTCGGAAAATTTCAATGATGATATAACATGTGAGAAATCCTAAAATACATCTAATTATTAGATTCGAAACAGTTGAAACTCTGCAAAAAAAAAAAAAACAAAAAAAAAATCAAAAGCCTAAATACCTAATGTAAAAATCACACAAAAAATCACAATTTAACGAAAGTGTAATTAAACAAAAGGCTTATTCATGTCCACAAATCATTAATGAGCTATGATTTCCATACGGTGTCGTTACTAAGGAGACCTGGGAGCATGACAAAAATGTAACCAGTCAATAACCTCTTTTAAATCCTCCATATATGATATTATAATGTGGTGCAGAGCGGGGAATTGGCATTCAAAATAAAAAAAAAAATTGAAAAATTATCATAGTAGTAATTTTTTTTTGGTGAAATAAAATATTTTTGAATGTCATAATTTTAAATTATAATATTTAATTAGATATTGTATTTTGAATCGCGATATAATTAAATATCATGGTTGGTAATCACGATAAAATTTTAATTGATGTTACGGTTTACTATTATGATATTTATTAAATTATTAAATTGAAAATTAACTCATCAATTAATTTATAATGACAAGATTTTATAAAAAAATTTATGTGCCATGGTATGAAGGCTTGTTTTCTTCGAAGTTGGCTAATTTAGCTATACTTCTGGTAGCATTAGGTATTCAAGTGATTTGAATGTCTGTATTGTTTGAAGAGCACATTAGAGCTATTGTTCGGTAACAGCAAAAATCCATGATCACTACTTGAAGCATCAGGTCATAAGCTTCTACTTTCATTTCTTTTCTTTGTTTTGACTCAAATTATTGTAATGCACAGTGGTTTCGTGAACTGCAGCGTTAAGATCTGTGGAGCAACAGTTGAACCTGGACAAGCTTCTGGGCACCAACTGTGATAATCAAGAGCGAGCTATATATATATATGCAGTTAGTTATTATTTGAACTCGAGTATGTCAAGATTGTTTTACTTTCTGGCCATCAAGCCCAACCCTGTTATCTGCTATTCAAGGAACAAAATCACGCATTTCTGGAGCGGCTATGAAATTATGTTTGGTACAGCTTAATCAACTGCAAATACAGCTTACGAGCACTATCAGGAAATTACCTGCTTGATTAATAAAGAGTGTGTATTACAACATTTAAAACTCCATTTTGCAGAGCTGGTGATGGAGCAGGCCTTAACATTTCTTTCTGATTTAAGTTAATGCTCTATCCTAATGGGTTTGATGATACTTGAAATAATCTAAATTGCAAGTAACTCTCTTATTCAACAGTGGATAATGAAACTCGAAAAGGGCTTGACAAGTTTCTAGAGGTTGCCATTGATGAACCAGAAAGTGTTCACTACAAGGTTTGTGCTGGTTAATTATTTGGCCTGGACAGATTTGTCTTCTTCAAATGGATTTCATATGATCTCTTTAAGAAAAAGATGTTACATCCCATGGGAAAGAGCAAAATACAAACTTAATTAAGAGATTTCTTCTGTGTCCGTGGGATATTCATGTAAACAATGTATGAGCATGTATGTTGTATAAAACAACTGTATCAGCATGCCTTTTACTATTTGGATGAACATCTTGTCGTTATGATATCTATTTTCCATTGTTAAGAGAGGAGAAAAGAAGAAAGAAAGAAAATAATATTCATCAATCTCTTTTTAAAGAAACTGATTTGTTATGTGGGAGAGTATGATGGTCTTACACACACAAAAAGCCTCGTCTCTGAAGAAGAGGAGAGCGACCTCACTTGCTTCTGAACTTATATGTGTGTGTAATGATCAGCTCTACGAAGCTCCCATTGCACTCTGGAAGCTTGTAGCATTGGTCCTCATAAACCCCAATTTATTGCCTCCTCTGTACTAACAATACCTATTCCTTCAACTCTTATATATATATATATATGAACACACGCACATATTGCGTCCAAAGCTTGAGTTCTTTGTTGTCCATTTGAAGCACTTGGATGGCCATATTGAAGAGGTTACACATTCTCTCTATGTTCTGCTTGGCCCAAGTCTCACAATTCTTGCTGTTTCATGTCTTTCGAAGGTTCCTTATTTCTGTCTACCAGCGAACGAGTTAAGCTGATGTTATTGCTCCATCTTGCTATAGGTAATTTACCTGTCTTAAGATACAGTGTTATTGGACATACTTGATAAATTGACAGAAGAGCAAATGAACCAAATTTCATGTCATTGGTTTTTCGGGGAAAAAAAATCCGTACGCACAAGTTGATGGAAATGTATAAGATGACAGTGATTGCCTTTACTATTAGTCCAATTTCTTCTCTCTCCATTAACAGGATAAAATACATTCTCTCTTCATGAGGTCTGAAAGTGGAAAATGCAAAATACATGCTTGCAAATTGCTCACGCATACACGCATCCAGGACTATGTATAGCTGCAATTTTTCGTGGGATATAATTGCTGTATGAGAACTTGTTGGCAGTGGTTAATTAACGTCTACTATAAGATTCAGAACCAGTAGGAATGGGCTTTTGATGGAACAAGAAGGGATGTAAGATGGTGGCCACCCCATGTGTTTTTCTTTCTCGGTAACTGCGCTGTCTAAGTATGAGGTTACAGGACTGTGAGAACCATATAAATTCTTGTGGAAACGGACAGAAATATAGCTGTGGTTTTTAATGTTGTGGTCTAGAAGTAGTGCAATTTCCAAACTGTCAAATCTTTGCTTCCCTAGCTTAAAACATGTTGACAAAAGGTTGCTGAAGATAGTGCATCTCCTCTTGGAAGATCGAAATTGACTTTGAAAAGTTTTTTTCATCAAGAGTTTGTGGTGGTGAGGAAATTTCAGATGGGCCATTGAGTTGCTTTTGCACACGTGAATCAACGGCATGGGTACTCATATGGGTTGTTTTCACTCTCACTTTGTACCTTTTCTCTAATATTTTGGTATACTTCTTTGTAATGTTTTAAGGGATACTGTTCTAGCAAAACCTGAGGTGAAATGTAAAACAGTTGCATAAAGATGTGGCTATGTTTTGGCTGCACATGGCTGTTGGTCTTGCCGGACTACATTAGCAACTTGGCTGCGAGGTGTTTGGTTCTCTCCTTGATTATAAAGTGAACAAGGTAGTGGTTCTGGTATTGGTGCTGTGGTGCAATATTTTTCTTATTTCGGCAGCATAAAGGTCGTTTACACATAAATTTCTCCATGCAAGTTCATAAGAAACTTAGGCTTCTAATCATCACTAAATCACATGTCCCTCCTCGACTCTCGTGTCTTTAACGAATAGTTCTGGGCTTGAAAGAGGGAGTTGGTGGATGGTGCTTGGCATATTAAATTAGGATTCAGAAGCATTGAACATAGATGAATCTTCCTCCAAAAGGAAATTTGAGCCAGTACGGAGGCAAAAATCACATGGCATTGCATACAGTGATTTGCAGTTTCATAAATTGGTTAAAATTTGCTGTCATGTTCTTTCCCATTTTCGATTAGAACAACATCTGCATTTCCTTACTGTTCTCATTGTGGGCTCTCTCAATCCATGTGCAAGGCTCTTTCTTTCCTGTGCAAACTGTTCAGGGGCAGGACAATTCTGAAGAGATTTTGCAATTTGTGATGTTGCTGGTTTGATGGACCTGGGCCCACATTATTTATTGGGCTGTGGTGGACCAAGACCGGAGATATAGCCCATCAGCTGTATTAATTTCCATGAGTGGACCAGAGAGAGGAGAGTACTTGAAAGAATTGTCGTTTCCATTTGACTTGGATTATTAAAATACACTGTGATACAAAAGAATTCCTCTGAACCAGAGGAAGAAAAAAAAAATTCATTACACCAGTAAGCCTCATCTTCCTTCGTACAAAAAAAAGCCCAATTATTTGCAGATCTTGGGTTTTCTTGAGGAGAGGGCTACAGCTATGTTCATTGTTCTTGTGCCCTACGTTGTTTTCTGCACAAACTGATCTCACTTCTTTTTGACAAGTCCCTGGACTAAAGAAATGAACAGACGGAAAAATCTTGTGACTTTAGAAATGTGAAATGCATCTCCTATGGCGAGCTGCCACGGTTATCTTTTTTTGCTTGGTTTCTTCTTTCCAGCTCTTGGCAATGTCAAATGCTACGCTAATAGCATCTAGAGATGCACCAGAGAGACCTCTCTTTGTGAAGCCGACTGCATAAAGCCCAGCATTGCCTTTCCATCCATTAGGGAACTGATTTTTGGGAATCCCATCTTCGGAAAAGAACTCATTCTCCTGAGAAGCACAGATAGTCCAAATATATCAGGTTAGCACATTGATCTTTCCTAAGTAGAAGAAAAAATAACTCCTCAAGTTACATAGATCATATTGTCTTTGTGCAGAGGCAAAGTCTGAAATTTAATTTTCCCCGCAAGGAATCATGGTAACAAACAAAAGGGTCAAAGAAACAGAACCCCATTACCTGAGAGACATACCAAAAAAAGGGGAAAAAACAGAGCATCAGAAGCAGCAGCAACCTGACATGCTCTGATTCATTTGACATTTCTAATTCATTAATGTCTCCTGTTTATGTCTGTCACGGGTAAAAACATCTAGGCCACATTTTTTTTATAACAAGAGAAAAAACTTGTCAACTACAATTATTTTTATCAGATTCTGGTCTATGTATAAGACAAAAAAATAAACCTCTGAAAAAACCAGCAATCGGACCACAGTTTTCTAAAATTTCTGAAACACAGATGTCTTTAATCAACAACAAAGACACACATGAAAAAACAATTGCAACTTCCATAACTGTCGTATAGTAAATCCTAAAAAGCAAACCATTTCCTCACCTTTAGCCATGAAGGTACATTGCTGCGATACCCAGTTGCCAGAATTACAGAATCGATTTGAAGAATTTCACCATTAACTAGCTCAGCTTTGCCACTAGAGAATCTCTTTATTCCAGGGACAACCTTGATCTTACCAGATCTTATTTTTTCTAGTGCACCAATGTCCAATACTGGGGTTTTTCCTTGAGTATTCTTGAGCTGTAAAGGTCCTAAACATGGCCTTGTCAGACCATATTTTTCAAGATTTCCGAGAATCAGCCAGGCAAAAAGTAATAATATCTTATCGACCATCCAAAGTGGCAGCCATTTCATCATTGTTACTGCCAACTCAAATGTTGATCTCCCAAGAATTTCCCTAGGCAAGACATGAACCTGTAGAGTATTATAGTAATTAATTAAGAACTAATTATCGTTTGAGCATGTATAAGCTTAAGGTTTTATTATGATCAGGATAGCAAATTCTGTAAGACATGCTAACTCACCGAGCTGCGAACAACCATTGATGGGCTTGCGTTATGGTTGCATAGATCAAGAGAGACCTCCATGCCTGAATTGCCGCAGCCAACAACTAGTACACGCTCTCCGCGATAACTTTCACCGGATTTGTAGTCACAAGCATGCATAACATGGCCACCAAAGTCCTGCAAGCCTTCAAACTCTGGCAAGAATTTCTCTGCATTCTCTCCGGTGGCCACCACAAGCCATCTGCAGATGTACTCGACTTCACTAGGATTTGAACTGCTTGTTGAAACGGTCTTAACTCTCCATAAACCAAAAGTCTCATCATACTTCGCAGACTGCACAGTCTCGTTGAAATGTGGATTTATATTGAAGTGCTTGGCATAAGATTCAAGATAGTTGATGAACTGATATTTTGTGGGATATTCAGGGAAGTCCTCTGGGAATGGGAAGCTCGGTAGTTGACAGAATTGCTTAGGGATGTGAAGCTTGAGGCGATCATAGGTGCGGTTTTGCCAAAGTGAGGCAATGCAGTTTGCTCGTTCAAGCATAACGAATGGCACCCCTTGTCCTCTAAGACCAGAACCAACGGCTAGACCTGAAGGGCCAGCCCCAACTATGACAGGTCCGTTCACCCATATGCATCGCCGAGCAAAGAAGTCATGATCAGGACCAGAAGTTTGAAACATGTTTGGTGTATTAAGACAAGTGTTATCCATTAAGAAGTACGTATGTTTGCTTTTTAAAATGGCAAAAAGGGACTAAAAGAAGAGGACAAGTCTTTGAACAAAATGAAGTTTCCAAAGTGGGAAATAGAAGATTAGAGAGAGGGGAGAAAGAATGATGGAGATGTTGTCTTCCAAATCAAGAAACTAGTTTGATGTTTTGTGGAAAGACGGATAGGACAAATTAAGAGGAGTGGAGAGAAGAGTAAAATGGAATTTTGCTTGAAGTGATGTGTGTGGAGGGGGGGAGAGGGATTAAATAGGGAAGGGTCATCATGGCCATGAGAGTGGCGGCATGTGCTTGGGATTGGAAAACGATGCTATGAAAGCATCTTGCGGCCTCCTTTTGTTTATATTAACCTTGTTTCTCTCTTTCTTGAGACTACATATTTTGTAATGCCGCTTGCATCTATTTCAATATTCATGTCCGATAATAATATGCGGTGGAGAGTTTTTTTTAAATTAAAAATATATTAAAATAATATATATATTTTTTATTTTTATATCAACACATTAAAATATTTCGAAAAATCTACCTATGTGTGGAGTGTCCACTGTGAAATATGGATGCTCTAAAGCAAAGCAAAGTGGAAGAGCAACATATATAGCATATGACAGGTTAATTTAGAACCAATATATACGATCCGTAGCCCTAGAAGAAATGGGTCTTCTTTGGTTGAGCTCTCAAGTTCTGATCTTTCCAGTTAGTTCATTGTTGAGTGGTCAATTATGAGCTCAAAGTCAGCTATCTTATACACCATGAGCATGACTGCCTGGCTATTCTCATAAATTCCTTCTTCCAGACCAAGGTCTTTATTCTACTGGCTAGAAATCAATTCTCCCCAGGTACACATTCCAGAAATCTACCATTATTTCATCAAAATTCAAAGGAGAATGCGATGGTGGTCTGCAAGACAGTTGTATTTAATGTGTGGAAAGAGACCGAGACTGATATGATTGATTTTATAGCTTCTTAGAAGTGCAAGCTATTCTTTTAAGAGTTAATTAGGGTCGACTTTTATTTCCTATAGTCTAAAACGGATGGGAAAAATATTATATAAGTTCACATTGTGTAAGTCCACAATATTTTTTCTATTTCCCCCTATATATATAATAATAATAATAATAATAATAATAATAATTTATTACCTTTACCTATAATCTAAACCGTGTTGAAAAACATTGTGTAAGTTTACAGTTTTTTTCTCATTTTCCCCTTATATACCTATATAATAATTTATTATTAAAAAAACTAGAACGTATGGGGGTGAACATTGTGCAGTTGCACTGTTCACCCCTTCACATTTTACTGTGGATAATGTTGTTTCTTTTTTTAAAAATTTGCTATAAATCTAAGGAAAAAAAATATTGAGCACGGTTGAGTTTATAGTCCGAGTCATGAGTTTTTTTTTTTAAAGATTGAACATAAATTTAAGGAGAAAAAAAAGATTAAACCCGATTGAGTCTATGGTTTAAATCACGGGTTTAACGAGTTAAGCCACAACAACCGGATAATTATTCTTTTCTGATATTGTTTTGTTTTACTGATATCTTTTTTTAAATAATTTTTAAATTTATGTTTCAATTAATTTCACTCATGTATTGTAGTTTTTGCTTCTTTAACCTTTTTTGGATAGAGATTATTTTTTTATGGTGTTGTGTGTATTTAATTTTTTTTAATTAAAAGGTTGAATATAAATTTAAGGGAAACAAATTATTGAACCCAATTAAGTTCATGGTCCGAATCACGGGTTTAAATTTTTTCTTTTGTTAACGGTTGAATATAAATTTAAGGAAAAAAATATTGAACCTGATTGAGTTCATGGTCCGGGTCACGAGTTTAACGAGTTAAGTCACAATAACTAGACAAATTTTTTTATGATATTGCTTTTTTTTTACTGGTATTTTTTTATATATTTTTTTCAAATAATTTTTAAATTTATGTTTCAATTAATATCCTTAATTCGTGGTTTTGTTTTGCTTATTTAACTTTTTTTGGATTGAGATTGTTTTTTTATGGTGTTGTTCGTATTTAATTTTTGAAAAACTTTTTATGATGTTGTTCGTATTTAATTTTTGAAAAACTTATCCTGATTCATCAATAATTTTTTTAATCTTTTTGTATACAAGAACTTTATTTTACAAAAAATAAAAATATTTATTTTCATATAATATTTCTAATATATGCAACCTTTCATAATAATATGTTTTTCATTTTTATTTTATTTAATAGATTTAATATGTATATTTATTTTTAATATCATTTGATTGAATAAAAGATTAATTTTAACAAATAAATTCAAAAAATACAATCGGATAAATGTTCTGTTTATTAACACATTCAAATTTTCTAATTTTATTTTTAGTTATCGTTAATACTTTTTTTTTCTGATTATTAATTTATATAGTTGTCAATTTATTTGATTACATGTATGCATGAGCTTTTCAATTTACACTTTAATTTTTTTATGTAAAATATTGCGTCAAAAAAGCATGCATGTACAATTTTTTTGGCTTCAAAAACTCTATCATTAATAGAAAAAGGTACTATCAATTAGAATGCAACAAGACTTAACTGAGAAGTTTCTACCAGAATAACATGGTCATATAATTTTGTTATCTTTTCCTTGCCGAATTATCATTGGCTCTAGCATTGAGAGTAATTGATAATATTACTACTCTTCATAAGATAAGAGGTTCTTACGCCAAATCAAATACCATCGCTAATGATCTTTTACTCATTGACCCATCTCATGAACCAAACAATTCTGACTAGCAGAAACTTTGTAAAGCTCGAGAAAAATGTTATGCAAAGCATTTGATTCTATCCACACATTAAAACCAAAAAAGAATAGAGGATCCATCACCAATCATGAATTTAATGTTTTGACACAATACTAAGCTGATAATACTGTTTGGATCTAAGATTGACAAAATATCTTTTTAAAATAAAAAAAATAAAACAGTGCAATTATGGGATTCCATTCTCAAAAATTAAAGAATAAAAATAGATTGTTACCTGTTTTCATAAAGCATGGCTGAACAAACTTAGCTTTTATATCTATTTGAAAAGCATAAATATATTTTTAGACATTAAAAAACTTTTTTTTTCTAACTTTCACAACAATATGCCTCTGCACCTCCTTAGAACTTAGAATTCTATGTATTATACGTAATATATACATTTTTTTAACAAGAATTTCTATAAATCTTAAACAACGTACCATACGGGTTACCCTCTCTCTAAATCCCCACCCATCACTTTCAGAATTTGAACCTTCTATCCTTCCAGGAGATCCTAGCTAGGTCTTAGGCACTGAAGCATAGACGGAAGCCCGAGACTCAATAGCCGTCATTTACGTTTTTTTTTTTTTTTTTTTGTCACGGACAAGTTATCTAAGACTACGTGATAATTTTTACATTGTAACCCTCGCAGCCTGCCTAATTCTTGTCCTGATAGAGATGGATCATTAAAACTGTGGACTGTGGTGCTCATGGAAAACCGTTGGCTTTGAAGTGATGATCTAATCAATTAATGTGCATGCTCTCGTTCTTAATAATTCACTGGTCCAGGCCATGTGTATTGGTTTACCAAAGTACGTAAAATATCGCAAGGTTGTTTAAATTCAGTGGATATTAAGCTATG
>Ga0325410_1002178_pt1 | contig 21883 bp, 11 predicted proteins | sample PopdelMetagenome_16_FD_206182 | JGI IMG/M metagenome (GOLD analysis project Ga0325410, IMG submission 206182) | Populus deltoides microbial communities from Bellville, Georgia, United States - Xylem-PdIQD-R3 | ecosystem: Host-associated > Plants > Phyllosphere > Stem > Wood/Secondary xylem...
TATATATATATATATATATATATAAAGGTGATAGAAAAAAAAGGGAACCAATAAAAGTTTGAAAATTGATATCAATATTGCATCTAAAAGTTTTTTATACGAAGATAATGGAAAGTAAACGTTTTAATTGATATCAGCCTATATATTAGTATTTAGCATGTTCAGAGATAATGGAATGCACTTAAATAGAAAGAAAAAGAAAAAAGAAAATTAAAAGTGCAGCTCTCTCCTCATTTAAACAAGCACTCGAACAAGCGGCTTGAAGTGTTTTCTTTTTTAAAAATAAAAAAACAAAAAATTGAAATGGTAAATAAAACATCGCAAAATGGGTTGTCTAAAAATGTAGACATGACCTCCACATGATTCACTCGTTGCTTTATCCTCTTTTTGTATTTTTAAATTATTTTTAAAAAAATTTAAATTTTTTAATTTAAATTAATATTTTTTAATATTTTCAGATGATTTTGATACTCTAATATTAAAAAAAATAAAAAAATAAAAAATATTATTTGAATATATTTTTAAATAAAAAAACTATTTAAAAAATAATTATAATCACGCTACAAAACTAACTTAAAACTCTGCGTAGGCAGTAGGCAGAGAAGGAGCGATGGTCTTAGAAAAACTGCATGCTGGGACCGCACTAGTAACAGATGCTCGTGTCGTGGTCCACTTAGCTTAGATTTAATCCTTTCCTTTATAAATATATATGTTTTAACAAGTTTATTGAAGTAGTGCTGTACATTAGATGCCTACTTATATTATTTAATTTTTGTGGGGACTAGAGATTCCCACAAATTATTCTCTCTTTTCATGGTGCCTTTTTTTTAATTTTTCAATTTTTTCCCCTTTTTTTATTTTAGCTTTAAATTTTATTTCAATTCTGTCTTTCAATACTTATTAATTTTGAATTTATCATCATAATTTATTTCAGTATTTTTTCTATGAAATTATCACAATCTTAAATACGCATCTCAACATTTAGTTGATGTTCTATTTTTGCAAGCATTTTTAAACCAAATGGAGTCCTTGAACTAGGCATGGATTTTGCGAGTTAAGCTGCAAAACTCGAGCCGATTCAATATATCATCATCTTAATACACATAAAAAAACATATATCATCTTGAACATTTTTTTAAAATCAAACTATTTTTTTACCAGTCATCCAGATTATCTTTAATCTACTAAGTCAACTAGATTATATCGAGTCAACTACTATATTAGTTAATTATTTTAAAATACATGCTAGGCAAAAAGTCGGATTAGAAACTTTCAAAATTGACTTGTTGAGCCTTATTGTAACCTAATTTTGACCTCCCATTTTCAAATGAAAAAAATATGTCTTTTTAATAAATTTAGTTAATTTCAATCATCTTGTTATTTTTATTTAATTTCTAAAATCATGAAAAATCATAAAAAAAAATACAAAAATAAATGAAAATAAAAAAAATAGTTAGGTTTGAAATTAGGCCAATAATTGAGCATCACATGCAAAAACAAAGTTTGAGAATTTTTGGGTCACAATTGAAGGTTTGAATTGAAGAGAAAATTAAGAAAACGGCTTAAATTGATTTGATTTGGCTAAGAGTGAAAGATATTTGAAGTTCAAGGATGAATTTAAAACAAATAGTCAAGTTAAAAATCAATGAAGAGCTTAATTGAAGAAGAAAATCAAAGTCAAGAGTTAGATTGATCAAAATTGCATAATTTTTATGAATAATCAAATTGATGAGAGTTCTCTTTAGAAACTGACATCATTCCTATTTTTAAATAAAGAATAAATTGAGAATAAGCTAAAAAATAATTAGGGTGATTAATGACAATCAAAAAGATAAATTTAGAAGAAAATACATAATAAATTTAATCTTTTGTAAAAAAGGATGTAATAAGAGTTATGTCATTCTTCCCTTAAACATAACTAACTCGTTACTTGAATCTTTGAAACCAGTATTTATTTTTAGGAGTTTAACAACCAAAATTTATCGATTTTTGACAAACATAGTTTAATAGTAATACTAAAACTTTTATTAAACTCGTAGTGTGGCGCGGGTTACAAAACTAGTTAAAATCTAAATATAGAATGATTTTTTTTTTTTTGAGAAAAATAAAGACATTATTTATGTTTAATAAAATAAATTTAAAAATGCATGAACCACTGAACTAGAAAAGAGTTGTCAAAACTAATTAAATATTAAAATAAAAGGCTAATTTTTCTCATTAAAAAGAAAGAAAGATAAATATGCAAATATTTAACCTTAACTTTTCTTTTCAATTCATATGCATTTTATTTTTTTGTCTTCGAGGATATTTTTTCATATCAAGAACAAATGATTTTTTGTTTTTATAAATACATCATGCAAACAAAATTTATTTATATCAAATATAAAAGAAAGAAATTTGAAGATTAATCACAATAATCTCTTTGAAACATTATAAAATAGAAAATAATTTAAAAAATACTATTTTAAAAATATAAACTAAACAATTTAAAAAATCAGAGAGATATGATATTAATTTAAATATAAAAAAAATATTTAGAAAAAAATTTTAAAAAAAAGTGTGGGGATGCGTGTGAAGGGTGATGGTGGTGGCAGTAATATTAGTAATCAAAAAAACAAAAATGGCTTTGCATCATTGGGCCTACCAACCTATACCTGCATGCCTGACAAGCTATTCAAGAGTTCAAATGTGTTTGGGTCTAGAAACCTTTTTTTTTTTAAAAGCGGGACAAACAAGTCATCTATTGTGACAGACAACTTGTCATAGTTCGCAATCTTCTCTAATCACATTCAGTGATTGAAAAATCAAGGTTTGACTTTAGGGATTCTAAAAACTCATTTTTCAACTTGTTTTCACTCGAAAAGACATAAGAAACACCTTTAGAATGTCAATAAACCAATACTCTACAAACCTATTACATCTCTAAATCAATCCAAAAAATACATAATTAAGCCAAAAAGATTTCTTTCTCATTACTGGTCTATTTTTTTTATGCAAGATGAGGTACAAAAAAAATATACTCTAATGAAACTTCTTTTATGAGATGAAACTTATTGACACTAAGAATGACCATTCTAATCATCAGATCATGACCAACCAATGATTTTTTCTTTCCTCTCCTGTTTTCAGTGACACCCTGTCTCGTCTCTCTAACTTAGGGATCAAAATGCAAAATAAATGAATTCATAAACTAAAATGTAAGAACCTAAAAAAAAGGGATTAAAAAAAAACTTTGGAGACCAAAAACCCTAAAAACTCGTCTCAACTACTTCAACAAAAAAGAAAGTGTTTGGGAATTTGATCTAATGTCAATTTTGACCTTCAAGGTTTTGATTATGTTTAATAAAAAAAATTTAATTTTAATCTTTTTAAAGCAAGCATCGATTCAAAGTCGAAATCTTTTTCAACTTTATGAGAAACTCTTCCAAAGTTAACCAAAACAAATTATTGTTACCAATCTCAAATAAATTAAATTTGGAAGGATCGCATAAAAAAATTAACTAAAAAAACAAAAAAAAAAATAGTATGCAAATCCACAATAAAAATACTTATAAGCCATAGTATTTGTACAATGGTTTTCCCATGTTTTTTGTCAACTAGTTAATGGTTGTTGCACTAAGTTTCAAACGAACTTCTATAATTATGTCCTGTAAAAAACAAAACATTTATACTAAAACTAGAAAATCACGTGAATATTGACTTCATTTGCCTCGTCTAAAATCTAAATTTTAATACAAATCAGACTAAAAAAATAGACTTAAAAAAGAATGTGCAAACATTGCTCATATGTATTCTAAAATGTGAAAAACAAAATTAATTGCAAAGGGAAATTTAGATGCATATATACAATGAAATAAGTTGAGGATTGTATGCTTCCATAAATATTAAAAATAATTGTTAAAAATAACTAGAAAATAAGTCATGAAGATGTGAAACATATACAGATTTAGAAGTCTAATATTTATGGATAAGTGGTCAGAAAATCAGGCTGAGAGGCTGCTTTTTCAACCCAAGAAACCATTTCCAAACCTATTTTACCCTAAAGATACCTAAAAACACTTTTAGAACATCAATAAATCAATTTCTCAACTCAAAACACCCTTAGTCCGACACAAAAATACAAAATTAAACCCAAAAAACTTTTTTTCTCAAACCTAATCTTTCTTTTCCAGCAAAATAAAGGGTAAAAAACACATCAATAGAATTCATCTCATCAAATGGAACTCATTAACACTGAGAATGAGTTTTTTTTTTTTGTTATCGTAATGTGGATATCAATGACTTTCTCTTTTCTCTCTCAAACTCAAGACGTAAATGCGAACAAAATGAAGTTTTTGATGAAACTTATAATTTTCAAACCAAAAAGACCAAAATAGAATTTGAGAAAAATCTCAAGGAGTTCCTTCCCAAAAAGGCACATAACAGACAGTGACTAAAAAGCCTTTATTTTTCACTCACTTTAAATTTTAGCATCTTTATTCTCAATTTTTTTTAAGCAATAAAAACAAATATTTTGTTTTTACAAAATCAAGCATTAACTAAATGCTAGAATATTTATATGAAATGATGTAATTGAAAAAATAAATTAGATGGCCTATGTAGAAAAAAATAAAGTTAAAAACAAAGAAGAGAAGTACTATTACAATCCATATTTAACTTGCCTGTGCTCCATCACAGATCAAATCCAAAGTTAATTTTTATTGGAAAAAAAACTTTGTGTGCATTATTAATGTTTTATTAAATTTCAACTAAAACTGAAAACACATTGAGTTGGCCCTTGTCTAGCTCATACATAAAACTAAAGCGATTTGGAAATAACTATGGCTGGTCAACCAAGCGATTCCAAGCATGACTTGATCAACTCAACAAAAACTCGATTTGGCTTTAAAAAAATTCTAGGCGACATTATTCTAATGTTGATTTTTAAATATTTAGAAGGTAGGGGCCATTAAGAAGGATGACATCCCTCTCTTTTTTATATTAAGGGTTATCTACCCCTTATTCTTTTTTTTTTTAATAAATGACTTGTCGTCTGTATTTCAAGATTTTGATCACTGAAGAGGTTATCATAAAATCAAGCACTAGGTTTTTGAACCTAAAAAAACATTTTTCAACTAATTTTAACCTGTAAAACTTATATATATATATATATATATATATATATATATATATAAACACCATTAAAACATCAATAAACCAAATTCTCAACCCAAAAACCTTTAAAGTGTTACAAAAACAAAGAACAAACAAAAAAAAATCTTTCTCAATCTCAATCTACTTTTTTCCAATAAGAATAAGGGTAGAAAAACACTTCAACAGAACTTCTCTCATTAAATGGAACTCATTGACATCAACAACAAATTTATTTATTTATTTTTGTTGGAATATGGATGACTTTCTATCTTCTCTCTCATTTTCCTACTACTTCATCTCTCCTCTCTCAAAACCATGGACTTAAACATGAACAAAATGAAGTTTCGAACTAAACCACATGATTGTCAAACTAAAAGGACCAAAATAAGATTTAAGAAAAATTTCAATATATATTTTGTCAAAAAATGCATTGGATGAATTGTACATAGATAAAGAAAAAACCTATATTTTTCATATACTTTCAATCTTAGACTTATTATTTCCAGTTTTATTTAAATAATAAAATCGAAAGCTTTTTTGTAAAATCAAGCATGAACTCAATGCATACTTTTTTTTAACATAGCAATAACCCAATAGAAAGAAAATAAAAAAAAAGTTGGTCAATAAAAAAAAAAGAGTTACAATTATAATCCACAATGATTACACACACAAACTATAGTGTTTATATAATGAATTTCCCATACATTTTAGGTTTACTAGATTGGTGGCCCTTACCATACCACATGTTAGGCCAAGTTTCTCTTAATGTAAAAAAAAAAGATGTTGAGGCGATGCTGATATTTTTAAATAAGTAAGAAAAATACGAGACTCGGGTCATTGACTTGACTTGATTTAATAACTGCGGTTAATCTAACAACGTGCTTTTAAAAAATAGGCAACAAAAATAAATAAATCAAACTAAAAATAATATGCAATGATCAACTTTAAAAATTAACACTTGTCAATATTATAGAAAGATATCACCCTAATATTTGATATCAAACAAAAAATAAAATGAGATAGTGATAACCCCACATAAAAGAAAAATGAGAAAAATTCAAATCTTAATTCCTAACAAATCAAATGTCGAGTGATGAATTTGAAGAAAAAAATCAAATTAAAAAAAAAGGATAAAAAAACTTACTGGAGTCTATTCAAGTCAATTTGCCAAATATAATATCTAATCATAAGATTAAGATATCTTCATACAAAGCAAATTGAATAAAACAATGAAGCTTAAATCCTAAACAACTCAATGTTGAAGGATGAAATAAAACAAAAAAAACAATATAAAAAAAAGGAACAAAAAAACCTGAGTCAACCCAGGTTAAATTGCTAAGCCTTGCTATAGCCCTAGATATGATATTAGGATAACCCTTTAGAAAGGAAAGTGAAAATAATCATTACGCTCAATCTCCAACCAACCCTATGTTGAAGAATAAAATTTAAGAAAAATTAATTTTAAAAAGGAACATAAAAAAGACCGAAATCAACTCAAGTTAGAGGCCAAAACTAACTCCTATAAAAGGAAAAACTAAAAAATTCAATCAAAAAAGGATTAAAAATAAAATAAATAGAAATCATAAGAGTGAGGGCAAATTTTAAAATAAACAACATATGAAACAAAATGTTGAGAGATGAAATTAAAAAAAATCAATTAAAAAAAGGATAAATAAATAAATAGCAATAAAAAAATGATGACCAAATCTAATATTATAATTAAATGAAAATAAATGCTAAGGATGAAATTGAAAAACAAAATCAATCGAAAAGGGGATTCAAATCAAAATAAATAACAATCAAACGAATGGGGATTAAATGTTATACAAAAAAAACAAATCAAGGACACCTTTATATTTTGCCAAGCCAAACGATTCTTGAGGAGAGGAGAGAGAAGAATATCTTTTTGGATCCCAATGGTGGCGCCTCCATCGACACACATCAGACCACCATGAAGATCGAGGCATGAGGCTTCAAACCCCATCGCAAAAGCCATCATTATATTATCAAAAACTATCGCACGCATTGCTTGAGGAACACGGATGCCTCTCGTGCGCTAGCTAGTTTTCCATGCCTGGTTACCCCAGTCTCCATCCCCAATCCCCATACTTGTCTCCGTTTCAATTTTGGTCCTTCAACAAATATTTTAAATGTGTTGAATTTTGTTTTTATTTTGGAAAATTGAGGCTGGGGTAACCATGCAAATCAATCCTTGAATTTGGCAAAATTAAAAGGGGCTGGATATATCTTTGACCTTCAAATTCAATTCCTAAAGCTATAATTATTCTAAATCAAATAAATTGTTTTTTGTTTTGTAAAATTGAGGTTCACTCGAGTGACAAAACATTTCCTCAACTCCTCGAGACCCCTATACTCATGCATGGAAAATAAATCATCATGACCAATTGCAAATCAAAACAATGCTAAAGGATCAAATATAAAGAAAATAAAATTAAGGGGCCAAAGCATAAATAATCTTAGGGACCCAAAAAGAGGGGGGAAGAGAGAGAAAGATATTGTTGTCTTTCATAGTGTTTTGTATCTACGGCTACAATGTTTTTTATATGCCTTTCAGTTTTTTTTTTCATGTTAATTAATATGTTTTCAATACCATAATTCCAAATCTGTTCTAAAACAGAAGGAATTTGCCTTTTCTCAGGGGAAAAATCCATGAGCAAAGATGATAATATGAGATATATATATATATATATATATATATATATATGTCACTGTGATTATATTGTTAAAACCATTGCACAGATGATAATATGTTTCCCATCTTTATTTTGTCATGTTTGATGTGTTTTTTTATTTTATTTAAAGAAAATTTATAAGTATATTTTATTAGAAATAATTTTAGACTTAAATCAAATTTTCATTATAAAAATCAGTTCAAATTTTGATTTAATTGAAAGTTAAAATTTTTAACTTTTAAATTATAGATTATAAATTATATCATACTCCTTCAAAATATAAAATTTTATTTGGGTTATTTTTAATAATCATGTTTGTACTCAAAGTCATTTTAACTCAATGTTTTCATAAATTATTTTTAAAAAAATAACTTCTAAATTATAACTTAAAATGAAAAATAATAGTTCAAAAAACATATCAAATATATCCCATCCAATTCAAATCCATTGCTTATAGCTAAAAGCCAATTTAACAAAAACATATAAGGCATGAGATATAGCACTAGAAAGAAATTATTTTTTATTATTACAGTTAAATTATCATTTTATTTTTCAATTAGAAAAAAAAAAGTCTTTGTATGATTTTGTATTTTTTTTTAATGGCTCATTAGTTATTAAAAGATTATAAGTGGATATACAAGTTTTTTTAAAAAATAAGTTTTGTAAACATAATTAGGTAAATATTTCATATTATAAAATTAAATATTTTAATCTATATTTATTTTTAATTTTTTAGTTATTATTAATATTTTTTATTTATTTACATAAATAATTATTAATTTATTTAATTATATAATTACATAAAAAAAATTTAATTTGCATTTAAAGTTTTTAAAATCTTTTCTAAAAAAATTAATACAACCCGCTAAGAAGGGTGGTAATATATAAAATAAAACAAAAAACGAAATTCAATGGAGGCAGTAATGAATGGCCCTGCAGCATTTGAATGTGGGACCCATTTTGTGTAATAGATAGCCACATGCAAACATAATATATTGTATTAGATTATTCTATATATATACACACACACACACACGTGATGGCATGCCCACATAAATATAGAATAAATATATTTGATAATATTATAATTATGAATTAGCATTAGATGAGTAATAAACATTTATGATGAAGCTAATATTTTATGACGGAAAAAAAATTATATTGATCAAAAACTTATAAACTAAACAAAATAATTTGTAAAAATCTACAATATTTTATAAGAAAAGATACAGTGCTTTCGCCACATAATTTAACTTTTCTATTAATAAAAAGCAAAAAACATTACAAAGCTAAATTCTCTATCAACTTAATATTAAAAAAAATATATATAATTTTGGAAGTAAAAAAAACTCATGAGGAAAAACGTTGTAGTAATTGACAATGTTTTGTGAGGAAAACTACAGTGCTTTCTCCAATAAAATCGATAAAGATAATTTTTTGAAAAAATCATTAAAAAAACTATTTAAAGAAATATTGTAGCAATTTACAGTGTTTTATGAGAAAAGTTACAACGCTTTTCTCATATGATTTAGCTTTATTGTAATTAGAATTTTTAACCAACTCAATATTAAAAAAAAAATCAACAAAGATAATTTAAAAAAAAATCATAAAAAAAATCATATGGAAAAACACTGCAACAATTCACAGTGTTTTAAAGAAAAAACATTACAAAGCTAAATTCTCAATAAGCTCAATATTAAAAAATTAAAATCGACAGAGGCAATTTTAGAAAAAAAAACAAGAAAAACAGGAAAAATAACCATATTGGAAACACTGTAGCAATTCATAATGTTTTGTGATGAAAGCTACAGTGCTTCCCCACATGATTTAGCTTTATTTGTAATGACTTGTAATTGTAATTCTCAACCAGCTCAATATTAAAAAAAAATTGACAAAGATAATTTTAAAAAAACCATAAGAAAAAAAAACATGTTGAGAGACACTTTAGCAATCCACAGTGTTTTGTGAGGACATCTACAATGCTTTCCCCACATAATTAAGCTTTATTACAAAGTTAAATTCTAACCAGCTCAATATTAAAAAAATAAAATCGACAAATATAATTTTGGAAAAAAATATTACAAAAAAAGAAAACATAAAAGAAACTAGAAAAAAATCATGTGAAAAAAATACTATGGCAATTCACAGTAATTTACGAGAAAAGTTACAGTGTTTTTCTCACATATTGTAACTGTAATTTTTAACCAGCTCAATATCAAAAAATAAAATAAAAAAATATAATTTCAGAGAAAATCATCAAAAAAAACCTTGCAGAGAAACACCGTAGCAATCAACAATGTTTTAAAGAAAAAAATTACAAAACTAAATTCTCAATCAGTTCAATATTAAAAAAAAATCAATAAATATAATTTTGAAAAATAAAAAAATAAAATAGAAAAATCATGTGGGAAAACACCGTAGCAATTTACAGTATTTTAAAGGAAAAAAATTACAAAGTGAAATTTTTAACCGGCTTAATAATAAAAAAGTAAAATCGACAAAGATAATTTTGAAAAAAAAATAAACAAAAAAAAGGAAAAAGTTTGAAAAAAAAGTAATTTTGGAAAAAACAATAAACAGAAAAAAAAAGTGAAAAGGGGGAAAGTTGGAAAAAAAAGTGAAAAAAAAAGAAAAAAAAAGAAAAAAAAGAAATGCACTATGGATTACTATTGTAATCCACAGTGCATTGGGTGTGGGTGAACAGTGAATTCTCCATACTCTTTAGATTATTACTTAATAAATGATAAGAAGACCGAACTATTCTATAATTTTATAATATCAGAGAAATAATTCAATTTGTATCTTTATTTTAATTTCTTCTAATATGTTTATAGAAATTTAATTATTTATAATTTAATTTTTTATTTATAAAATTTTCTAATCTATTCTTCTTGTAAATATTTTTATTTAAATTGTTGGAAACACTTTCACATGAAAAACTTAAGTAAGACATAATTTATTATAAAAATATTTGAAAAAATTGTCCGAATTAAAATTAAAAATTTTCTTCTTTATTTATTTTCTTAATAAATTAAATGGATTTAAATTTCTCGTATATAAAAATATGATGAAATGATAAATTAGAGAATAATTTTATATCCATGAATTTGAAACAAGAAGATTTGTTGGAATACATGGAGAGTTGGTTTTAAAAAATAAAAAAGAGATAAGCTTAGCTAATTCCTTTAATCTTAATCTTTATCCGATCTTTATAGAAAAAAATATAAATCTGAAATAAACAAAAAATCTAAAAAGAAAAAGAAAAAACATAAATATTGTCAAAAACCTAGAAGTTTCAACAAGATTTTTGATATCTATAAATTCAATGATTCACATAGCGACGTAATTGTTATTATACAGAAAATAATATCTGAAATCTTATAAAAATTTAAATGTGATCTAACATCAAAAACTATAACCAATTATTATTTTATTGACCACTCGATCTTTTTTTAAATCTTTATTAACCTTTTTTATCTATAAATATATCTATTAAAACATCAATATAATAATATATTGAAAATAATTTTTTATTTAGTTAAAAAAGACTACTTCTCAAAATCATCTATTTTCGCATGCCCAACGACATCACGAAGTAGAGGACAAGTCCACCTCCACTGGAAAGCGACTTTGATGTGGACAGGATTCCTTTGTTTTTTACCTTCGCCTTCATCTGCCTCGTCATCCACGACGCCTCCATCTTAACACTCTTCTATTAGTATCTAATCCTTTTCTTATTTTCGAAGAAATTATTTGATATAAGTTATTCATGATTTAATATAAGTAAATTATAACTTAGTTATTGATGATTTAATATAAGTTATTCATCAATCCTTGTTGGTTATAATTTTTTTTATTAAAGTGGATATCCGGGTTAGTTTATGCTTACTTTAACTAATTCCACAAGTTCTGAAATTAATAACCATGTAAATTTCTAATAATCCTGAGATTATTTTTATTAACTATAATTAATGACTCTGATTGCTAGTTCAAAAATTCTTATATATATCAAGGCATCAAATCCCCGTCCAATTACTCATCAAATCGTGGGATTTACACAGAAATGTTGCAAAGATTTGAAATTAATAATGGGTGTTCTCTCAGAAAAGGAAGAAGATCTATATGTGACCATACAAGTAGGTATATTAGATATTGAAGTGTAGAACATGCTCTTTCCTTTTAAGAGCTAGGAGTCCAAATTGCAGGAAGAGAAAACATGAAATATATGAGAGAAATAAATAAAAGGAAAGAGACAGAAAGAGAGGCTAATAAGAAAAATAAAAGAAGAATTTTGGGTGTTTTAAAAAGAAGATGGTAATTAACAATTATTTTTGAAATCACAAAGGTTAATTAATTATTTTTGTTAATCTCAATGGTTTTTCAATATAAAGTAGATGTAAATGTAGGCTTATTAGATAGTGTTTGATTACTATCTTAAGACAAAAAAAAAAGAAAATAAAAATAAATTATCTTTAAAAACATATCCTCGTTATATCTCATGTTTTGAAAGTATCAAAATTCATTGTAAAATTATTTCAAAGACAATTTGTTTTTTTATCACCATTGTTTCCATGTTTTTTTATCTCATAATAGTAACCAAACACTACTTTATATATTCCATAAAAAAATATTATTTTTTCATCCACTTATATTTAGAAGAAACTACATCATAATTTTTTTTTGAATTCGAGGAAACCTCACCCCCCTGGAAAGCGCACTTTGTGGGCCCAGGTGAGGGAGTAAAACCCCGGCTATCCCAGGCTCTTACAAGAGGTGCACGCCCTGACTCGAACTCGAGACCTGCTGTGCAGATCTCAAACCTTTTGTCATTACGCTACGCCCCTTGGAAACAACTACATCATAATACTTCTACAAATATAGCTTTTCTAGATTATGTATCTTCATTTTACCATTTGAGCATTAATTAGTTTTTGTTAAACTTAATATTTGAAATTTCTTTAATTTAAATCAAAGATTTAATAGAAAGAATCCCAACTTCTAACCATGAGTTGTGCCTTTAAAATATTGTTACTAAGAACAAATTCAAAAGTTTGACAAGATTTAGATAACATTTGATTATTATCTCAAGAAAATTATTTGATTGTAGAGACTATCTCAATCTCAAAAATAATGTTTAGAAAACCTTTTTTTATCTTTTTTTTAAAGGAGAGATAGAGGGGGTGTAGACTTTGCAAAACCAAGTTAATTTATTTTTTCAATAAATATTCCTTTAAACATTTCATAATTTCAATTTTTTTTCTTGGTTTACTAAATTTCAAATATGTTTCCTCTCTCTCTCATTTACATCAATTTAATTTTTAAATACACTTTTTAAGAATGTAATTGTATTAAAAGTTTGGTTTTTTATTTATTTAATCAAATTAATATAAAAAATCAATTACATAAAAAAATAACCTTATGATAATAAAAAAAAATGTTTATTTATGATGAAATTATTATCTTGTATTTTCAAATATGTTAAATTTTAACTTTGTATTGCTGAAAATATTTTATTTTATATATGATTGGTTTATTTATTTTATTATTAAATATATTAAAAAATAATTTAATGAAGGAGTAAATCATAATTTAATTATATTATCATGTTAAAAACGGATTATGTTTTTTAAGATGATTACAAATCTTTTTACAACATAATTTTGATGAGTTGAGAAATTACTATTTTAAGTTAGTTAATAAAAAAGTAATATTTGTTATAAACTAAAGTGACAATAATAATGTTTAGTTATTGTTTGGAACATTTTAAATTTGATGATAAATATAAAGAGTAAAATAAATTTTTCTATAATTTATTTTGTCTTGTCTCTAGTCAATTAAATATAATACATAAATATTTCTTCTGTAACATATAAAATTATCATACAAAACTGTGTCTTCATCTTTTGTCGTGGAATATCGTTGGTGCCCGTGACGAACTTTTTTTTTTTTGTATAAAAAAATAATATTTAGATATTTTTTAATTAGATAAAAAATAAAAAGAAAAGAAAACTATAATAGATAAATCAAGTTTAAAAACAAAAGTAATTAGAATAATCCAGAAAAAAAATATTTTTTTCAAAAAATTACAAATAATATATCTCAATTTACATCCCTGTAAATATAAAATAATAAAATGGGGTAGAAAAGGACAGAAACAAATTGATATTGGTCAATCCAAGTTAGCATAACAAACCTATATTAACAGTAATCAGGGTTGAGCCATCCTGGAATATCCCGCCGAACCAGCGATCTAGATCATGAGTTTTGAAAACCCATTAAAAAATAAAGAGAATTAGAAAGCTCTTTTAAAAAAAAATATTTACTTTTTAAACTCGTGATTGGGTTATTACCTAAGACACCATATCTCAAAAAACTATGAAGTTGAATTTCTAATCAATCAAATATTAAAGGATAAAATTGAAAAAAAATCAATTATATAAAAGAATTAAAAAATATAGGAATAAAAGAATAAAGATAAAAATTGAAAAAAAAATAGTAATTTTATGTTTGATTGAAGGGTGAAATTGAAAAGAGAAATCAATTTAGCTAAAAGACTCAAAGAAATCAAAAGAATGAAAATCAAAATTAATATAAAAAAATTGATTAAAGAGTGAAATTGAAAAGAATAATAACTTTTATAAAAGGGCCAAGAAAAATAATTAGAAATCAAAACAATAATCAAATTGAAAAACTTAATACCATCAATTTGGATTGAAGGATGAAATTAAACCAAATAAAACCTTTATAAAAGGAGTAAGAAATAAAAAAATAAAGATAAAATTAAAAAATATGATATTTGGTAAATTGGAATTGAATTATGAAATCAAAAACAAATTAAACTTCTACAAAAAAAGTCAAGAACAAAAACTAAAAAAAATAAAAACTAAAGTTATAATATCAACAACAAAAATGATCAAGTTGTAATTTTTTAGGAAGGAGATAGAAGAAAAAAAAAAGCCTACCGGTGGCAAACCAGACCATCAATTCCGACATGTGCCGCTCCACATGGACAAGAATACAACGTGGCTTCTAAAGACATGGTAAAGGGGTATTTTTAGATGCTAAAAGGCGCTACAAGCACCGTCGGAAGTGCTCAACCGTCGCCCACACACCTCTTCATAGTGTACACGTGCTTGATCTTTTTTTGGAATATATATATATATATAGTTAAATATCAAATTGTCCATAAGCTAACATGGTAATAACAGGAAAAAAAAAACATTGTGAAAAGAAGAGAAGGCCTATTAACTCTAATTTTAAAAATTTTGTTTTTAAGGGTATTTTGATAGTTTTATTGTGCTTTTTAATTATTTATATATTAGGTTAAATATCAAATTGTCCCTCATCTGATATTATAATAATAAAAAAACCATTATGAAAATATAAAAATGCATATTGACACCAATTTTAATATTTTTGTTTCCAATGGTATTTTTATCTTTTTACTATGCAATTAATATGCAAAAAGACTTATTTGTTCCTAGTTAATTTGATAATAACTAATGAGTCATGTAAAAAAACTTTAATATTCTTGATAGCTAGTGTTAAGGTTTTTTAGTGGAGAAACAAAATTATCATTATATCATTCCAATGAACATTGTAAATGAATCTGGAGTTATGATGTTTTTTCAAAGGCCTTTTAGCTTTTATAAATAGTTGAAATGATACATTTTGGTTTTAAAGCAACTTTGTGTGTCATTTCAGGGTTGCAGTGTTTATATATATATATATAAAATTCAAAATATTAATTCAATATATATAATTTTAATTTAAATTCAGAGATAAATTAACTTGAAATTATACAATTTAAATTTCAAATATAATGTCAAGTATCTAAACATAATTTTAAAATTTAAACATTCTTATTTAGTAACTACTAGATCATTAGCTTGTGCTATGCTGCGGGTAAGATCAATTTTTTTAATATAAAAAAATTCCAGGTGTAGCTAATATTTTTCTAGTATAAAAAAAACTTTAATCGTGTGAGAGTTGACTTGATATGATTTGATTGACTTTACGGGTCCAAAAACAACCTGGACAACCGGTAAAAATATAGTTTAACTAAAAAAACTCAAGACAACATCCCTTTTAAAAAAAAAAAATATTGAGATGACAACATATTGGATTAAACCAAATCAACCCAGATTAACCTTCCAAATTCATGACCCAAGTCATGAAAACATGATAACCTCATATAAAATAAATAAAAATAAATTATAAAACTCAATTCCTAATAAACTCATGTTTAAATAATAAAATTAGAAAAAAATTCAATTTTAAAAAAGGACACAATAAAACGACATAAGTCTATTCGAATTAACTCGTAAAATTCATGACCTGGATCATGAGATTGAGATAACTTAATAAAAAAACAAATCTAAACAAATGACAAAACCTCATTCATAATTAACCAAATGTTGAAGATTTTGAATGATAAAATTTGAAAAAAAATAATTAAAAAATAAAAAATCCCTATCAACTAGTGAATTATATAATAAGACTAAGATAACCGCAATAAATTATAAAATTTAATTTTAAATAAATCAAGTGTTGAATAATAAAATTAAAAAGAAAAAAAATATCAATTTAAATAAACAAAAAAAATTATTCACATAACAAAACATATTAAATGAAACTGGAATATTTTAGATATAATTTTGATAAGAAATTCAGAATATTTAAAATGAGATAAAATTTATTTTAAAATTGTTTTATTTTTTAAAATAATACAAGATATACTGGTTTTTTTAAGGCGAAAGAGTATAGAATTCACAACCTTGAATCAAACAGTAGATTACTGGACAAAGGATGAGGGGCAAACATGTAAGTACAAAATCGCACCGTGCCTGTCTCTGGACTATTATAATCCCATCGAACTCTGCACAGAACGAAGAACTTCTTTCAGATTTCATTTCTCCTTCTTCTCCACTGTCTCACAGAGCTCTCGTTCTCCTCCCCTAAAACAGAAAACCCATCAGATCGTTTCTTCTCCTTCTTCACTCTCTGTCACCACCTCTCCTTCTGAAAAACACCCCAAACCTCTCTCTTTCTCTCTCTATATATAAACATACATATACATAGATATATCTCCCCTCCTCTCTCCTTCTGAAGCAAAACTTCTTTCTTCTGAGTGATGGGTGTGAGCTGCTCCCGGTGCTCCCACACTTCCCACATCACAGAAATCATCATCACCAGTTTCTTTCGCCACAAATCGTAAGACTGATATATAAAGACAAGAAAAAAAGAGATAGAGATCATTCAGTTCTGGAATCTGGGTCTTTCGTTTTTTCTTTTTTTGACCAGATATATAAGCATATAGCTGTGATGGCAGCTTGATCAAATCTGTATCAGCAGGAAACAGTTTTACAAAAGCATGGTGGGTGGTACCGGTGGTTCTAATTCCAATTTGTCTGTTTTGCTTCAAAGCCAAAGAGGCCCTTGTGCTGCTTCACAACCTCTTGAATCTTTTTTCCTTTCTGGCTCTTCTCCTTCTTTTCTTGGTATTCTTTCTAACCCTGGTTCTATCTCTTTTTCCTGCTGAGTTGTTTTCAATGGAAAAATCATCACACAATTAGTGAAGTAAAAAAATCTGGTCTTTTGAACCATCCTGTCTATACTTGTAATTTGATTATTGGTTTTCTTTATCTAGGATAATTTTGTATTTGCTCAAATTATCAAATCAGATTTCTCTAATTTATCTCCTATATACATATATTCAATGGAACCTTTCTTCTTCTTCTTCTTTTTCCTGAGAAATTATCAGAGAAGAACACATTCAACCATGTGTCGCAATTATTCAATATCGATCAATAAGAGCGAAATGAAAACAACCAAACCGTAAGATCGAAAGCAAGTGATACTGCCGCAGAAATGATTGCTAATTGGTGTGTGTTGTTATTGTGATTGATTGAAATACGATCTTCTAATTATCGTGTGTCAATAATTTAGGTTCAAGATCCATGATGAGTTTTGAAGATGTTCATCAAGCAAACGGATCAACCAGGCCTTTTTTCCGCTCGTTTGATCACGAAGACAATGGAGACGATGATCTGGATGAATATTTTCATCAACCTGAAAAGAAGAGGAGACTTACTGTTGATCAAGTTCAGTTTCTTGAAAAGAGTTTTGAGCTTGAGAACAAGCTTGAACCTGAAAGGAAAATCCAGCTTGCAAAGGATCTTGGCCTTCAGCCGCGTCAGGTTGCTATATGGTTTCAAAACCGCCGAGCAAGATGGAAGACTAAACAGCTGGAAAAGGATTATGACGTTTTGCAATCTAGCTACAATAGCCTTAAGGCTGACTATGACAACCTCCTCAAGGAGAAGGAGAAACTAAAAGCTGAGGTAAATAAACTCCATCCTTTTTTTAGAGAATTCAACATCCTTGCTGCCATACGTATCTCTAGTATAGAAGGGAAATAAGATCGAGCAATGGTTTAATTGTTTTCAGGTTAATCTTCTCACCGACAAGTTGCTCCTCAAAGAGAAAGAGAAGGGAAGCTCAGAATTGTCTGATAAAGATGCATTATCGCAAGAGCCACCTAAAAGGGCTATAGCTGATTCAGCTTCCGAGGGTGAAGTGTCGAAAATCTCAACAGTAGCCTGTAAGCAGGAAGATATCAGCTCAGCCAAAAGCGACATATTTGATTCAGACAGCCCACATTACGCTGATGGGGTGCATTCGTCACTCTTAGAGGCAGGAGATTCTTCATATGTTTTCGAACCCGATCAATCAGATTTGTCACAAGATGAAGAAGATAACTTTAGCAAGAGCTTATTGCCTCCATACGTCTTTCCGAAGCTTGAAGATGACGAATACTCTGACCCGCCTGCAAGTTTTGAAGATCATGCCTTTTGGTCCTGGTCATACTAAGTTACACTTGGTATGTATCATCGTTTGTTATTCTTCTTGTTTACTTGCAGCTTCTTATGCATTAAAGCAATAAATCCACTCACGGCGCCCCAGCCCAGATCTGTGGTGCTGGGGTGGGTTCTCCTGGTTGTAGTTGGAAATGATGATATGATCTTTGCCCCGTTTGTATCTTGGCTGTGTCTGGGGTCCCTTTTTTTTTTCCCCCCCCTAAACTAGATGGAACTTTCAGAACCTGTTGTAACTAAATTTCCTTAAAAAGTTTGTATGGGAAGGTAATGCATCTCTTGTATTCGAAAACTGTTCCTTGATTTCCACGCTTAGCTCGTTGATTAATCCACTCCTGGTGACTTTACAGAACTTAAATGTGTTGTGTTCATGTTCAAGTCAGCAGAGAGACATGATTCTCTTTAATTGGCAAGATTTTTATTTTTATTTTTTATTTTGTTCTGTTCTCTTTTGGATCTAAATCTTATGCACAAAAAGATATGAACAGATTTCAAAAAACAAATCAAATCTGTCAGTGGATACGGTACTTGTTCCCCGTCCTGAACTCTGCTTACTGTTCCCGGGAGACTCTAATTAAATCTTAGTTATTGCCGCGTAATGAGATCATGTGTAAGGAATAGTTTGTTTTTATGTTTTAAAAAGAATTAAATATTTTTTTATTTAAAATTAATATTTTTTTGGTATTTTTAGATTATTTTGATGCGCTAATATCAAAAATAATTTTTAAAAAATAAAAAAAATATTTTTTGATATTTTTTGAGTAAAAAGTACTTTGAAAAATAATTATAACCACGTTTCCAAATTAAGTTTGTTTGATATTGTGGTAACTTTTGTGGTTGTGGTTTGAAAACGTTGTTTTATAAAAAGTATTTTTGGTTGAGGTTGGTTTGATATTTATATATGTTTGGTTAAAAATGTGGTTAAAATTGAGATTGAATAAAAAGTAGTTTAATGTGTTTGGTTAAATAAGTTTTTCAAATTGAGGTTATAAAATAACTAAAAAAGATATATATTAATATTGATGGTTTTTAATTTAAATATTGTAGATTTAACTACTATTATTACATCATTAAATAAATAATATTTTATGTTAAATATTTTTTATTATTACATTAACTTATCTACAATTTCATCACGTATGAAATTCATCTGATAAGGACTATAGTTTTCATGGTTTTTTGAGTGTGCAACAAAATCAGGTAAAATATCATCAGAAACAAAATTGAAATTGCAATCAAATTCCACAAATGTTACGTCATCATCCGATATTCTTCTAATTTATGTAGTGTTATTAAATAATATTAAACACTAGTTTTTCGAGTAAAACATAATTTTAAAAAAATTAAATTTTTTTTACCGAGTCAGACGCGATCCAATAAACACTATTCACGTGAACAGCACCAGGTGAATGCTTCTCGCGTTGCTAGGTGAATTAATTCACTTGGAATGGGCACTGTTGTGAACAGTGCCCATGTGACTTACACGAGAAGCAGCGCTCTACTGCTGTGTGTGAAATGACGGTTTGAGAAAAAAAATTATTGGTCCCACCAAACAGTAAATTGCTTTTTTTCATATTACCAAACGCATAATTTACGCGGTTTGCTTTAAAAGCTAAAGCTATCGCATAAACAAACACCCTTTTAGTCAGAGCTGTAATGCCTCGTAGTGTGGTCTTTAAAATGTTTGTTATTTAAAAATATTCATGTGTGTGGTATTTAAAGTGTTTTTTATTTAAAAATATTATTAAAATAATATTTTTTATTTTAAAAAAGTTATTTTTAATATCATTATATTAAAACGATTTAGAAATATAAAAAAATAATTTGAAATAAATAAAAAAATTTTAATTTTTTTTTAAAAATACTTTTGAAACACGTTGTAAAACTTTTTAACTTGGATGATTGAGCAATTAAAATACTAATATAAAGATTAATTTTTAAAAATAAAAAAAATATTATTTTAATATATTTTTAAATAAAAAATATTTTAAAAAATAATATTTAACACACGTAACATTGAGTTCGGATAAGGAGTGGAAATTATTTACCATTATTTACCCGATAAAGTGGCAGAAATCGAGTTCTCTACCATTTTATTATTAATTTGAATTTAGAGATTTAAACTATTAATAAAAGTATATTAATTGCTAGCTAACTCAACACTATTCAGGTTAATTTGAATGGCTAGGGCTTTGGGCATGGAGGAAGAAAATAAGGGCATGTGGATTTGGGACTACTCACACGAGTGCTGGTCTAAATAGCTTGTCTCACCTTTGCCATTAGCACGTGTAAATTGCCCTACCTGTTTTTTCTAGTCAGAAAAAAAGGACGTTAAAGATCGGGTCATGATCGTAATTGAGGGAAAAGTAACCACTACGATATAATTCCGTAAATTCGGAGCATCTTTATTTGAGAATCAGTAACGGAAAAGTTTCTGTAGAGGAGTAGTTGCGTGGAGGTCTAAGTTTCATGGCGGAGAATTTCGTGCCACCTCATTGAGAAATTCAACAACGTCACTCAACAATATTTTGTTTATTTATTTATTTATCCACGCTTATCTTCGAGCTGAGCACCTTAAAATTTGATACCAACTAAAGTCGAATCCATAGAAAGCGAGACTTTTCTTCAAATTTCTTGAGAGGAAGGACTTAGTGCGCACGTGTTTTACTACTATTTTCGAACCAACTAATTCATATTTTAATATAATTAAAGGATGCATTTTCATTTTAACTATTTGAATTTTAAATTTCTTGACGAGTTGTGCATATATATACAATGCTTTTTTTTTTTAATTTTGATAAAGATAGCTGTTTTAAATCCAATAGAATAATTAGATTAAATTTAATATGTAAAAACCGGAATATCTTAAATCTAAAATAAAAGGATATATTCGAATATTTGAAAAAAGTGAGTGAGTTTGTACGCAACAATTTGTGAGGTGGGAGATGAGAAAATAACAGGGGTAGAACAAAAGATTAATTAGGATCAAAAGGTATGTTATTTACGTGATTTTAATTTTCAGTTTAATTTTCTTTGTTTATTAATACTGATAGCCACAAAGTACAGGGTATAAATTTTATTCAACATATAAAATTTCAATTTGATGATAATATTTTAACTTGATAATGGGTGTGTCAAAGAACCATCTCAACCCAATAGTTTAAGTTTTTTAGGTAAGGT
>Ga0325410_1002179_pt1 | contig 21878 bp, 9 predicted proteins | sample PopdelMetagenome_16_FD_206182 | JGI IMG/M metagenome (GOLD analysis project Ga0325410, IMG submission 206182) | Populus deltoides microbial communities from Bellville, Georgia, United States - Xylem-PdIQD-R3 | ecosystem: Host-associated > Plants > Phyllosphere > Stem > Wood/Secondary xylem...
GATTTGTTTTTTATTTTTAGACTTATTTCATTTTTCTGTTTCAAACTTCTTCTCGATTTGTCTCCATCAATTTGAAATGCTATTAGTAGTGAAGAGGAAGGGATGAGGCTATGGTTTCTGGTTATGTTAGTCGGTCACGGTTGATCCTGGCTTAATGAGAGAAAAAGGGTTTTTTTTTGGGTCTGTTTTTGGCTTGGCTGACAGTGGCTGGTAGATGAGGAACTGTTGTTGGTGGAAGGGCTAATATCTGATCAGAAGGTTGTCGGTGTGGTGAAAACGACTCAGAGAGGAGAAGACGGGGGGGGGTGTCCGGGCTGAAAGTGTGAGTTACTGGTTTTAGCAGTGATTATGGCTAAAGGAAAGGGGGAAACAAGTGTTGGTGAGGGACAACGTGGTTGGCTGAAACAAGCTATTGTTATTGTAGTCGACAATGAGAGGGTGGCTTTTTGGTTACACGAGGATGATGTCGACGGCACTGCTATCTAGTGATTCCCTTTAATCTTAATTGAAATTTTTATTTTCAGCTTGGTCAACCTGAGATCCTAATCCAGCAATTCTCTTTAACCAAAACAAAAATCTCAAATAGCTCTGCTAACCTGAAATCCTAATCTGTTGATTTCCTTTAACCATAACGAAATTTTTTGTCAGAAGTTCAATCAACTTGATATCTCATTCTAACGATCCCCTTTAATCAGAACCAAAATCTTTGCTAAAAGTTCGGTCAACCTAAGATCCCAATCCGACGATCATCCTCTGTAACCAGAACAAAAATATGAAATAGCTCAGCTAACATGAAATTCTAATTTGGCGATTCCCTTTAACTAGAATCAAAATCTCTATCTGCAACTCGGTTGACCTGAAATTCCAATTCGATAGATTCACTTTAAACAGAACCAAAATCTGAAAAACATTTTTGCTAACTTGAGATCCCAATCTGACAATCCTTTTTAACCAGAACTACGAATGTGCCTTTGGTGGGGTTAACCTGAAATCTCAATCTAGAGACCACATTTATCTAGAACCTTGGTCTTTATCTTTAGCTCCTAAGATAATCATATTCTCACAGCTATTCTCATGCACAACTATCTTTCTTTTTAGCTTAATTGATTTGAAATCCTGGATCTCAATGATCCCCTTCAACTAGAACTTTTCGAGGGTATTTTTAATTATTTTGATTGAATCCAAAACATTTTGAAATCAATGAAATCAGAGGTCAAATTGAAAAAAAAATGAAAGTTTGATGGTTAATTGGAGGTTTAATTGAACAAATCAAAAACCAAGAATCATATTGTAAAAGGCACTTAACTTTAGTGATGACAATTGAGTTTAGCAGGGGTGAAATTGCATAAAATAAAGAGTTCACGAAGCAATTATGAGTGAAATTAAAAATCCTAATTTGTAGGATTTAGCCTAGACAACGTATTGTTCGGCCACTGTGTATGTTTTTCTTCTTCCATATATAATTAAGTTTATTATGATATCGAAGGAAAAAAAATAAAATAATAAAAAATTTAAGTTTTGTATATAATAGCGCATTTATGCGGCATCACAATGATCATCCTTCCTGGATTATGATTTTAGGTGTTTGACAAGAATAAAGAATTTTTGTCAATAAATAGTTAATCACAATTGTTCACTCAAATCAAACAACCGTATTAAACTAAGGATTCATTAACAAATTAAGCCATTTCCTCCATTTCCTCCTCAATTTAAACCCCTAAACTTCAAAAGCCTTCATAACTTTTCCATGACCATTGACAGCGGCCATACTAGATCCCTAAAAAACTTGGAAAATTTTCCTAAAATCATATCTCAACCACCAGCAATTTAAAATCCTAAAAGGCTTAGGAGCCCTGTTAGTTATATCTATCATCAATGAACAGGTCTATGATTAGAAGTGAATTTAGAAGGCCCAAAGGAGGGAAAAAGAAGTTTGTTCAACCAATTAGTAGATAAAAAAAAAAGTCATATCAATACGACTAAGCCCAATTTCCCTTAGATTAGGTGAACTTTTTACCTAGTAAAAGTAATTCTGGCAATTCAAAAGCATTTTTGCAGTCACAAAATGCTTTCATATGAACAAGATTATTGGTTTGTCTAAAGATTATTGGTTTGTCTAAGGTTATAAAAAAGTTCTTCTCAGTAAGGAGATCTTTATCTTATTAGGTAAAAACATAACTATTCTAATGTCAATAAAAAAGAAACTAAGTTTTTATTTAATATTGGGAATACCCCTTACATATAAGTTCATAATCTCATATACTAAAAGAAAATAAATTTTTTTTTTGTATTTTTAAAATATAGGCCTAGTTCTCACGTCTTTAATAAATTGTTTATTAAAACTCAAAATACATGATAATACATATCTTTTTTTGAAAAAAAAATTTGTATGGAAATACGATATGAATTTTTTATAATTTTAAGGGACTTGGTCGCATGCATGAAAACAAGACATTTTTTTGTTATTTTTCTATATATTTTTTGTAACATTTTAGAGAAATCCGGGTATTTTAATACAAGATTTGTATCTTTACAGTGTAAAAAATACAAACCAATATTAAGCAAAATTAGTAGAAAATACAAGAGAAAATCATATTTTATTTGAAAGGATTTTCAAAAAAATTTGGATTTTTTTTTAATTTTTTATTTAAAATAATGTATATATATATATATATATATATCACTAAATAACGCCCTGAAATAGATCGGATATCCAGTTCCAAATAAAAAATATTTATTACAAAAATTACATTATGCTTTCATATTTTCAAAGTTTGATATGAAATCAGGTTTTTGGCAAATCCAAATCCATCTTAAGTCCCGTTGAGTGATCGATGAAAGGGCAGTATAGGTTAGAGAATTTTTGTAATTGATCACAAGTCTAGGTGTGCCTCTTTTTATTTGAGAGTTTTTGTTAACATAGAATGTGACACATGACCTTTTGACTCTACATCTTGGTTTTGAGTCTACAATGTTGTTCTAATTCAGCATTCATTTGGATTGGTCTCGTCTTTGTAGGTATTTGTTTCTCAAAAATGTTATCTTCATAGGAATGATCAACAACATGTTTTCTTTTCCAAAAAGCATTTGGCAGGTTAGAAAAATTTCATGCTCGATTTTATTTTGGATATCTGAAATATATCCAGTACATGGCGTTGTTACACCTGAGAATGATCTTCAGATCTTTTTACAGGTTTCCAGCCGATATATTGAGTTTGGAAAAAGAAACAAATTTCTGATGTGAATGAAGAGTCAAGTCAGACAGGATCCTTTACCAAACACAAAGCATACTTAAATTTGCAGAAAGATAATTTTTGCAAGAATATAAATAGAATATGAATAAGATAGAATCTTACTTGAATTTGTATTAGAAAAAAATCAATACAGGAGATATTGGTTACAGGAAAGTGTTTTTAAAAGAATTTATAGAATCTTACTTGAATTTGTATTAGAAAAAAAATCAATACATGAGATATTGGTTACAGGAAAGTGTTTTTAAGAGAATTTTTGTTTTTCCAAGATGTGTTCTCCCCTCAAAGGCTCAAGAGGTCTCTTTTTATAATAGAGTTCTGAAGCCATGCGCTCTTGTTCTCCATAATCAAGAGACGACAAGTTGGAAATTGCCCATGTTTTTCGTGGGGTTTTCTTTTGTTTTCTTCTTATCATCGACAGTTGATTTGTTTGTTTGTAGTATCAGGTAATGTTTGTAGAAAAGGCCTAAAACAATAGGCCTACAAATGAAAAGGGACTCAAAACATATGAGCCTAAAAGTCATTGAAAAAGGGCTCTTATATGGTTGAGTATGTCTGTTAGGCTTGTTTAAGGGTTTGTAGTTCAATCTTGAGGATCTTAATTTCTTATTGTAATTCTGGGATAATAGCTATGGGTTTTGTAACAACTCAGCTTTTCAAGCTCAAAACAACAGTAATTTTTTTTTACCTGACACTCATCGTGTCGGTAATCGGCAAACCCGTTCCCTCACATCATCAAGATACAATCCATACATCAACAACAATCAACATTTCATTTAAAAGTGAATCTTACATAAACATATAATATTATGTTTGCATGATTAGAAGTTCACATTAAAAATATACATACATAGACATGAGTTTGCATTCCTATCCTACTAATAGTCATCACGAATTTAAACAAAAAGGATCTAATAATAGTTATACGTTCAGTACATTGATTCATACAAAATACATTGTGATTTAGAATGCAACTACATGATTCCTTGCAAAAGTAGGTTCCCATGTATTAGGTTTCCTAAGCACCTTGTTGGTGTGACGTCCCTGTTGCAGCACAAAACATCTATAAGAATGCAATAGCTTAATAATGATAATAAACGGTCTGGCAGTTTAATTAAGCATTAACATTATCCAATGTTTGAAGCGTGACATTTGCAGTTCCTTCATGTACTTGGTATAAACAACTTGTAGTACATATAGATGCACAAATTCTTGCAATCAACCATAATCTTAAATTCAGCTATCCTCTTAAGGCATCATTTACCGAGGTTAACCGTTCCCTCATCCAAGCCATCCATTCGGATGCCATTAGCCGGAGCTAATCAATCATTTGTCCCGGTCATCCATTCTGATGCCATTAGCTGGAGCTAATTAATCATTTGTCCTGGGTCATCCATTCAGATGCCATTAGCTGAAGCTAATCAACCATTTGTCAACGATTAAGTATTTGGAAATTTGATATATGTACTAACACTATACGGCAACATTCATGATAAAGTATTTCATTATTCAATGTTATGGAAAAAGAAAGGTGAAAGTCACCTACCTGCTCTACCTGTGGGTTGTTCTTGTCTTGACGATGGTCCGATCCCGACAGCACCACCTAAGACATCAATGGTCACTAATCAGTACATTTGTATCTTTGAATCACATTCGTCACCATACTTATTTCAAGAGTTCATATGTTCACATTCAAGTGTTCCACATTTTACACCATCATACCATGAAATTGTTACTAGCATTTAAGTCATTTCACCCCGGGAGGCCTATTGTAGAAATCGGCAGCGAAAACTATTTCGCTATAGGCTGCGCAATTCGGCAGCAAAAACTGGTTCACTGCAGGTTTCCCAATTCAGCAGCTAAAACTATTTTGTTGTTGGCGCCACAATTTCGACAGTGAATGCTACTTCGCTGCAGCCAACATGTTTTGCGGCAGTGAATGCTACGACGTTGTAGACAACTCAATTTCAATAGTGAGTCACATATTCGCTGCAACCAATACAACCTCGGCAGTGAATCACAATTTTGCTGTAGAACACACAATTCGGCAAAGAATACTAATTTGCTGCAGGCAACTCAGTTTCAACAGCGAATCACAAATTCGCTACAGAACACACAATTCGACAGCGAATGCTAATTCGCTAAAGGCAATTCAGTTTCGAAAGCGAATCACAAATTTCACTACAAAACACACAAGTAATGGCTAAAAATAGCATCATAATATGATAGCATTTGAATAAATTTTAGAAAACACAAGTAATGGTAAACTTTCATTTGAAAGAATATATTAAGGGTGATGGCTAAAAAATATTCCCAATTAAAATTGGTAAATATCTAAAATAATTTTTTGAATTTTCTTGTCAACTCTTAATATTTAAATACTAGCCTACTTGTAGCTGTAATATTTATACCAGAATATTGACCCGTAATTCCATGAATTAAAATTTCAAAGGTTATTGAAATATTGGCCAAGTTCTCATGGATTCAATAAACTGGTTATTAAATCTAAATAAAAAGCATATATATATATTATTTTAATTTTGTATAAAAATACTATAACACACATATTTTTTTAGCAAATATATAATTTTTTGTATTTATAAGAAACTTAGCCGTATGTAATTAAAATATTTCAATAGTTTTTTTTATCTTTTTCTCTCCCCTTTTTTTTATCATCTATTTAACACAAAGTAATAAAAAGAAAATGAACACCCACACAAACGCATTCTCTTTTCTACTAAATTTTACTTACACACCTAAAAAACACACCAAAAAATCCTTTATATAACCTAATATCTATACAAATTTAATAATAAAATAATGAAAAAAATTTAACATCTACATTCAATAAAAAAAATATTGTTAATAAACTGAAAAAAATAATGAAAAAAAGAAAATCATAACAAGTGAGAAGAATCACAATACATACCTTTTAAACTTTGAAAATAAAGAAGATAGAACTAGAAATTGAAGCAAAATCACTTGAATTCAAGGAAAAAATGAAAGGGATTGCAGTTTTAAAATGAAAGGAAAAAATGAACAGAAGGGGTGCTCGCTGGGATTTATACTACGTTTTGTGCGACAGAATCACGTGTTATTTAAGGAAATATTGCAATAATTATTGCAGAGATTGTCTTCTATAACCAGCACCAACAAATCCTATATTTATGGTATCTTATATTGCAGTGATTATTTTACATAACCAGCACGAATCAAATCATATATATATATATATGGTATTTTATATTGTAGGAATTATATATGATTCAATAATTATCTCCTTGACACATTGCTTTCTTAATATTAGCTCTGATGCTTTATGTTATCGCCACACGTAAACCCTTATTATTTTTATTTTTATTTTTATTTTTTATTTTTGAAAAATTTATCAAAACATGGGTCAAAAATTGGGTAGCAACAGATGCCCCCTCTTTACAATGCTTACGAAGCAAAACTCCTCAATGTTTTGCATAGTAAACTTGTAAAGAAAAAAAAAAGTATTCCTTGCTAACTGAGTGATCCACTTATCCAAGGACTTCACTTTTTAAAAGAAAATTATCTCGTTATCATGGGTGACCTGCCCCCCCCTTTTTTAAAAAAGAAATTTGGTCTATTTTCACGGGCGACCTGCCCTTTTGATTGGGTTAACCTAAGATCCCATCTGGCGATTTCCTTTAATTCAAAGCAAAGTTGGCGTGTAGCTCGGTCAACCTAAAATCCCATCTGGTGATTCCCTTTAACCAAAGCTAAACTATGTGTGTGGTAGGGTTAACCTGAGATCCCATCTGGTGATCTCCTTTAACCACAACCAATACAAAAATGTGTGTGTGATCTCATTATGACGGGTGATCTACCCAAAATGAAAGATGGTCTCATTATGACAGGTGACCTACCCAAGTGGAAAAGGGGAAGAGTGGTCTCATTCTTATGGGTGACCTACCCAGATAAAAAAAAAGATGGAGAATGGTCTCATTCTAAAAGGTGACTTACCCAAAAAAATGGTCTCATTATGACGGGTGACCTACCCAAGTGGAAAAGGGGAAGAGTGGTCTCATTCTTATGGGTGACCTACCTAGGGGGAAGAATGGCCTCATTATAATGGGTGACCTACCCAAGTAAAAAAAAATGGAGAATGGTCTCATTCTAATGGGTGACCTACCCAAATATAAGTGAAAAGGATTTTAGAAAGGGGTCTCGATATCGGGTGACCGACCCCTCTTAAAATTCTTAGAAAACTCCACGCTTTTCTAAGAAACGGTTTCAACATCAGGTGACCGACCCCTCTTAAAATTCTTAGAAAACTCCACGCTTTTCTAAGAAACGGTCTCAATATCAGGTGACTGGCCCATCTTAAAATTCTTAGAAAACTCCACGCTTTTCTAAGAAATGGTCTCAAAATCACGTGACCTGCCCACCTTAAATTTTTTTTAGAAAACTCCACGCTTTTCTAAAAAAAGGTCTCAATATCAGGTGACTGGCCCATCTTAAAATTCTTAGAAAATTCCACGCTTTTCTAAGAAACAGTTTCAATATCAAGTAACCAGCCCCTCTTAAAATTCTTAGAAAGCTCCACGTTTTTCTAAGAAATGGTTTCAATATCAGGTGACAGGCCCCTCCTAAAATTCTTAGAAAACTCCACGCTTTTCTAAGGGATGGTTTTGATATCGGGTGACCTGCCCACCTCAAATTTTTTTTAGAAAACTCCACACTTTTCTAAAAAATGGTCTCAATATCGGGTGACCGGCCCATCTTAAAATTCTTAGAAAACTCCATGCTTTCCTAAGAAATGATCTCAATATCGGGTGATAGGCCCCTCCTAAAATTCTTAGAAAACTCCACACTTTTCTAAGGAATGATCTCAATATCGGGTGACTTGCCCACCTTAAACTTTTTTTTTTAGAAAACTCCACGCTTTTGTAAAAAATGGTCTCAAAATCAGGTGACCGGCCCCTCTCAAAATTCTTAGAAAACTCCACGCTTTTCTAAGAAACGGTTTCAGTATCAGGTGACCGGCCCCTCTTAAAATTCTTAGAAAACTCCACGCTTTTCTAAGAAACAGTTTCAATATCAGGTGACGGGCCCCTCCTAAAATTCTTAGAAATTCCACGCTTTTCTAAGGAATGGTCTCAATATCAGGTAACCTGCCCACCTTAAACTTTTTTTAGAAAACTCCACGCTTTTCTAAAAAATGATCTCAATATGAGGTGACCGTCCCATCTTAAAAATTCTTAGAAAACTCCATGCTTTTCTAAGAAACGGTTTCAATATTAGGTAAACGGCCCCTCTTAAAATTCTTAGAAAACTCCACGCTTTTCTAAGGAATGGTCTCAATATCGGGTGACCTGCCCATCTTAAAATTCTTAGAAAACTCCACGCTTTTTTAAGAAACGGTTTCAATATCAGGTAACCGGCCCCTCTTAAAATTCTTAGAAAACTCCATGCTTTTCTAAGAAATGGTCTCAATATCGGGCGACCTGCCTATCTTAAAATTCTTAGAAAACTTCACGCTTTTCTAAGAAACGGTCTCAATATCAGGTGACCGACCCATCTTAAAATTCATAGAAAACTCCACGTTTTTCCAAGAAATGGTCTCAATATTGGGTGACGTGCCCATCTCAAACTTCAAAAGAAAACATCTTACCTCGAGGAAATGAAGCAGTGCTGGTTCACAATTCCTATCCTTTTTCGTAGTTCCATTGACCTATTTTGAAAACATAGGTCCCCCTTTTTGTTCTAGTTTTCTAAAATTCTTAGAAATTCCACGCTTTTCTAAGGAATGGTCTCAATATCAGGTAACCTGCCCATCTTAAACTTTTTTTAGAAAACTCCACGCTTTTCTAAAAAATGATCTCAATATGAGGTGACCGTCCCATCTTAAAAATTCTTAGAAAACTCCATGCTTTTCTAAGAAACGGTTTCAATATTAGGTAAACGGCCCCTCTTAAAATTCTTAGAAAACTCCACGCTTTTCTAAGGAATGGTCTCAATATCGGGTGACCTGCCCATCTTAAAATTCTTAGAAAACTCCACGCTTTTTTAAGAAACGGTTTCAATATCAGGTAACCGGCCCCTCTTAAAATTCTTAGAAAACTCCATGCTTTTCTAAGAAATGGTCTCAATATCGGGCGACCTGCCTATCTTAAAATTCTTAGAAAACTTCACGCTTTTCTAAGAAACGGTCTCAATATCAGGTGACCGACCCATCTTAAAATTCATAGAAAACTCCACGTTTTTCCAAGAAATGGTCTCAATATTGGGTGACGTGCCCATCTCAAACTTCAAAAGAAAACATCTTACCTCGAGGAAATGAAGCAGTGCTGGTTCACAATTCCTATCCTTTTCCGTAGTTCCATTGACCTATTTTGAAAACATAGGTCCCCCTTTTTGTTCTAGACTTAATGAGCTCCTGTTTCCATTTGTTTGTCCGACTCGTCCTCTTGAAACGGAATATGCTCCACGCACTATACTTCCTACCCTCTTGGTGAAGAGATCTTTGGTTCCTTATAGGGCCCTTTCTTGCTCCATTGAGTATTGTCTCTTTTTTTTAAAAGGAAAACTCAAAAGATTTGGTTTTGTTCATGGAAACTAAAACTTTCAATGCAATTATCAATTCTCATAAAAGATGCTTTTTTAGAAGTTTTTATGATGATACCCCTTTGGGCTTTGGCTAACTATGGACCCCTATGTGCACTTCTTGCCCCCAGTGTGGTGTGCAATTCCTATCAGGTTTAAATTTGGTTTGGATCGCTCCAATTTGAGAATTGATGGCGTCATCTCCTTAGTCATGCGTAAAACAATAAAAGATTTTGAATGTTATGAGATCATGCGTTTTACGAAGAAAAGGTTATTTACAGAGAGAATTCATGGCCAAACTTTATTTTATTGATTGGGAAGCATAATATTTCTTTATAGAGTCAGCATTCATAGGTTTAACTAGATCTTCTCCATCTATTCTAGATAACAATAAAGCTTCTCCTGAGAACATTTTCTTTACCACCAGAGGGCCTTCATTGTTTGGCACCCATTTACTCTGATCTTCTCCTGGTAAAAGGCAACATTTTCTTCAGTACAAGATCTCCTTCGTGGAATCCTCAAGGTTGAATCTTCTTGTCATATGATTTGGCCATCCTTCTTTGATAGAGTTAATGATGACAGATTGTGGTTATCCTCTTTTCACTGATCAGATTCAACTGTTCATATCTAACCTTTGCCCATTCTACCTCTTCTAGCTCAAAGTCTATCAATACTCTCAATGAAGGGATTTCCACTTCTAAAGGCATCACCGCCTCCATTCCAATATACCAACGTATACGGGGTGGCTCCTATTGAGGTACGGACTGCAGTGCGGTATGTGTGAAGGGCAAATGGCAACATCTCATGCCAATCCTCATAGGTGACTACCCTCTTCTAAATAATCTTCTTGATATTTTTGTTAGTAGCTTCTACCGCACCATTCATCTTTGGCCTATATGGTGAGGAATTGGAATGCTTGATTTTCCATTTAGGCAGAGTTTTATTATCTTCTTGGCATTGAAGTTCTGGACATTATTAGTTATAATCTTTTCTATTGGACCATATCGACAGATTAAATCTCTTTCCATAAATTTCTTCACCACTTTTTACCTCCATGTCATCCAAACATCTCAACAAAGTTCCGTCAGATGATTCCTTACACAAAGTTTCCCCATCAAGATAGAAATCAATTGCCAACCTCCTCAAAGTCTTCTTTTCGATTTTGGATGCCCCCATGGGATATGTCTGGTTTTGGATGAAATTCTTGATATCATAGTACCAAGGGTTTCCATCCATTTCTCTTTCAACAATAAGCTGAGTTATTTCTGATATCAATGTGTACCGGCTGTACCTTGTGCCCAAAGTCTATTCTAACCATGAAAGCTAACGTGGCCAAAACATCAGTAAAATGATTTCATTCCCTTCCTAAATGGGTGAACTTTATTTCCTCAAATTCTCTAGCCAATTTAGACAAGTATTCTTGGTAAGGTCTCAACTTCTCATCCTTGGTTTGCCATTGTCCTTTTACTTGGCAAATGATCAGCATTGAGTCTCCATACACATCTATCTTTCTGATGTTTAACTCCAATGCAGCCTCTAAAACCGAGAATGCAAGCTTCATACTCAGCTGTGTTGTTAGTGCACCCAAACTATGACTTATATGAAACCAGATAATGTTCCTTATCAGGAGAGATTAGCACTGCCCCCACTCCGTTACCAACAGCAACATCAAAGTACATAATCCACCAATCCGATTTCCCTTCCTCGATTGCAAGCACATTTTCACCAGGACAATCAAAGCTTAACGGCTCATAATCTTCCATAGCATGGTCAGCTAGGTGATCGGTGATGACATACCCTTTCATGGCTTTCCTTGTCATATATATTATGTCGTACTCAACCAGTAGAACTTGCCATTTTGCAATTCAGCTTGATAGATAGGGGTGGATTCAGTAGGTATTGCTTGATTTTCTCGAAAGCTTCTTCACTCTTATTCCAAATTCCGAGATTCTTCTTTCTTAACAATCAGAGATTGGGTCACAAGTCGTGGTTAATTGGGATATAAACCGAGCAATGTAATTCAACCTTCCCAAGAACCTTCTTACATCCTTCTCAGTCTTGGGAGTTGGCATAGATTGAATAGCCTTTACTTAACCGGTCCACTTCTATCCTTTTGTCACTCATCATAAATCCCAACAACTTCCCAGATTTCACCATGAATGAACACCTTGTATGGTTAAGCCTCAACTTGTACATCCTTAGTCTTTCAAATAATTCCTTCAATATTTGGACATGATTCTCTCCCTCTCTAGATTTAGCAATCATGTCATCCACGCATACTTCAATCTCTTTATGCATCATGTCATGAAATAGAGTCAACATGGCCCTTTGGTAGGTGGCCTCAACATTCTTTAACCCAAATGGCATGACTTTATAGCAAAATGTTCCTCATGATGTTACAAAGGTTCCTTCTCCCTATCCTCTTGTCATTTTTATCTTATTGTAGCAAAAACATCCATCCATAAAGGAATATATGAAGCTACGTGATGCATTGTTAATCAACATATCTAGGTGTGGTAGAGAAAAATTGTCTTTAGGGTTAATTCGACTTAACTCCCTAAAGTCCACACAAACTTTGATTTTATCTTCTTTTTTAGGTACTACCGCTATGTTGGACACACATCGTGGATATTTGGCTACTTCTAGAAAACAAGTATTCCACTGCTTTTTAATTTCTGCCTTTACTTTGATTAAGACATCCAGATGGATTCTCCTCAACTTTTGCTTAACTGATTTGCATCATTCTACCAGCAGTACCCTTCGTACTACAATATCAGTATCTAAATCAGACATATCCTCATAATACCAAGTAAAAAACATCTACATAATCTCGAAGTAACCAACTATTCTCTTTCTTTATGAGTGATCATAGTCCTTATCTTTAATTTTTCTTTTATTTTTTTCTTTGCCACATCTATGGTTTCAAATTCCTCTTTAGCGGGTTTCCAAGCTTGTTCATGTTGTTCTTATTAATTTTTATGAATCCCCTAATGTTATTTTCCTCTCATTCTTCTTCTTCTACAACTAATATGTATTATTTAAAGTTCGGCCATTCATTCTCAGTGTAAAGTGCAGGTGTTGTAATGAAAGATCTGCTTTGAAAACGGAAAGTGATGTGTAAGAACATCATGATGAACTTTTGAAAATGCATGATCTTATTAAAAGGAAAAAGTTTGGCTAAAAAAAACAAGGATAAAATCCAATTGACATTTGGAACCTCAATTTAAAAAGGTGAAAAAGACAAACAACACAATATCATGATCAAACAAGCATTGTTGATTAAATTTTAAACACCAATAGAGCTTCTTGGGTCTCCCAATTCTGGAACATCTCTCCCTTTGCTAGCTTTTGAATGAAGGTCTTGAGATTCAAAATGCTTTGAGCTTAGGCTTGTTTGGATGTAAAAAGATATTATGGAGCATACATCATAAGGATAGGTTCTATTTCCTTTTTGTGAGACATTGGGTAGGTTTACTACTTGGTCTCTAAGGAGGGTCTCTTGTTGTCCTAGTGATCACCCTCGTAAAGGCAATATGGGGGCTCAGCAGATAGTGGGATGGCACATGTACCAACCACTATCAGTCTAAACACTCAGCAAAGAGTTGGGGGTTTACACAAACTTAAACCTTGACTCAAGTCATAAGGCAAGCTGCTAGTCCCCCACCTAACTTAAAGTTAAATGTGTGTGCAATCAAAAAGATAATAATAATAAAGTGATGCATGACTATACCATATATGACATAATGTAAAGATGCATGTTAAAGCTTTTAAACCAAGTATCATTCATAGTAAAAAAAACAACAACACATAGCATAATAAAAAAAACAATTACCAAGCTTAGTCCAAGGGTCCCCAGTGGAGTCGCCATCCTGTCGCACCCTCGCGAGAGGAGCGCGGCGTCGCGGCGATCCTTAATTGATTTCGAGGTCTTTTGTTTTGATTGTGAATAAGGGAGTCGCCACCTAGTATTATGGTCACTAGGAAACCTAACTGGTCTTTCAGAGATTCTAAGGCAAGGGACTGGTTGCGTAAAGGGAAGGTATTAGCACCCCTAGTACGCCCTACCTAAGGTAAGCTGTTTGGTGTTTGGTTTGCCTTATAATTGCTATGGTGTTGGTGTTTTCCTAGGATACGTTTTGCTATGATGAATGGATTTGGGCTGAAAGTTTAAAAAGAAATAAACCTTGGTCAATGTGGATCACACCCTTAGATATATCTACAAAGTACTAAGGAGAACCAATGCAGATTTCTTGAAATCTGTGTTTGAATCAGACTAAATTTATTAAGATAGAAATCCAAGGAGATTCCATGTGCTTTAAAGCTCATTTTTCCCTTAGTATTTCAAGAGTTTTGCAACTCGTAAATCACAAGGAGGAAGGATAAAAATTTAGAAATATTAGGAAATTCAAGGCGCTTTAAAAGCCTATTTTTGCCTTAGTATTCAATACTCTCACGGCTCGTAAACCATGAAGTCAGAAATTGAAATGTCCTCAATTATAATCAAGGCTTGTTTCAAGGATGTACGTTGACTTATTATTCCTAGAAAATTATTATGGATATTTATCACTTAGGGTTTCTTTATCCAAATATTAACAGTGAATAATAACAAGTTATTCCCAATAATATTTTGGATATTCATCCCTTTGGAATTTCTTTATCCAAACATTAACGGTAAATAATAGATGAATTCCCCCCAAAATAAGATTTTTGTATTTTTTGGAATATTGACCAATACCCTTTGGAGTTTTACAAACATGTTGTAAAATCCAGAAATGCAAGAAAATAATTTTTGTTGTGTTTAAGAAATCCATGCGAAAACACATTTTCAAAACTTTCAATATTTTTTATTAAAAAAAAACATTCAAAACATGTAAGGATATTGGCCGTATGCAACACACGAAAAATATTTTTTATATTTTCTATTAAAAACACATACATCGCATTTAATCATAATTAAAGTCAACAAACCATGTATTAGTTAAATTCTTAAGGCTTTAATAAATGAGTTATTAAATCCCAAAAAATATGTAGAAACATGTTCTTATATTTTCACAGGAAATACAACATGATTTTATTTGTCCTCGAGATATTTGATTATATACAAATTAAAACACTTTTTTCTTTTTTATTATATTTTTCTCCTACACTCACATTTACATGTTACCAATCACCAAAATTCAACATAAAACAAACAATACAACACACAAATAAAATTACATAATAGCCCCTAAAATTCCAGGGAACTGTTGGGAAGGCTTCTGGACCAGAAAACAGTGGCGGCACGTCTGATCCACATGCTATCGACACTGGCGGTGCGTGGGTTCACACGCCGCCAGAAAAAAAAATGACAGGGGAGATCTGCAACGGCTTCCTCCCCTCTTCACTGTCCTGCCGGTGGTGGCTTTCACCGTGACCAGCAACAAGGAAAAAAACGCAGGCAATTGATTTTAAATTTTTTGTTTCTTGTTCACGGATCTGTTTTCTTTCTCTTCTTCTCCGTTTTGGATCTGCTTCTCTCTACAGATCTGTTCTTTTCTTTTCCTTTCCCATTCTTCTCTGTCTTAGGTGGGGGCAAGACCAAGGGGGCCGCCGGCTGCTAGGCTTTGGGTTTCCGTCCGGTCTGTGCAGCAGTCGGTGGCCGGTTCATACCTTGGTGAAGACGACGGCCTGTAGACTGCTCCCTTTCAGTTGGAGGGGAATGAGCAGATCGGGGTGAATGGCCTGTGGGGCTGTTATCCTGGTTGGTTCTGGGGCCGGTTGAAGGAGATTAACGAAAGAACGGGGGTGGTCGGGTCTTCACGAGATGCGCGGTGATGGTGAAGGAGAAACGGCTGAGTGGGAGAAGGGAAATGGTAGCTCGTGTTCTGTGAGCAGGAGGATGACAGGTCGGTGAAGACGGAGAAGGCTGGTTTGGGTGGTCTGTGGGGGAAGATGGGGACGGCTGAGAGAGAAGGAAAAGCTTCCTTGGGCGGTGGCTCTTTTTTTTTTAAGGAGGGTGTGCAGCCGGTTCTAAAAAGGATAGTTTTAGGGTTTTGTGGAAGCCCTAATTTTTTTTGTCTTAAAATTGCTCTCTTTTTTTTGTAAATTTTTCTGTCCCTTTTGCATATGATTGAAGGTTCACTTATATAGAAAATCTCTACACGTGTTATTTAAGGAAATATTGCAATAATTATTGCAGGGATTGTCTTTCATAACCAGCACCAACAAATCCTATATTTATGGTATCTTATATTGCAGTGATTATTTTCCATAACCAGCACAAATCAAATCATATATATATATATATGGTATTTTATATTGCAGTAATTATATGTGATTCAATAATTATCTCTTTGACACATTGCTTTCTTAATATTAGCTCTGATGCTTTATGTTATCGCCACACGTAAACCCTTATTATTTTTTATTTTTGAAAACTTTATCAAAATATGGGTCAAAAATTGGGTAGCAACAACATGATTATTACTAGTGATGACATTCATGGTATTTCAGTCTTAAAGACAGAGTTGGCTAGACGACTTGAAATAAAGGATTTGGGTTATCTTCAATATTTCCTAGATATTGAGGTAGCATACTCACCTAGAGATTACCTTCTTTCTTAGTCGAAATATGTTGCAGATATTCTTGAGCGGGTTAGACTTACTGATAACAAGATTATAGATATTCCTATTGAGGTTAACGCGAGGTACTCTTCTTCTGATGGTTTATCTTTGATAGATCCTACTTTATACCGCACTATTGTTGGGAGTTTGGTATATCTCACCATTACTCGTCCAGATATTGCATATGCAGTTCATGTTGTTAGTCAATTTGTTGCTTCTCTTCCTACTGTTCACTAGGTAGCTATTCTTCGTATTTTGCGATATCTTTAGGGTACAGTTTTTCAAAGTCTTTTACTTTCATCCACCTCTTCCTTGTAGTTGCGTGCATACTCTGATGCTGATCATAGTAGTGATCTCACAGATCGCAAGTCTGTTATGGGGTTCTGTATCTTTTTAAGTGATTCTCTTATTTCTTGGAAGAGCAAGGAAAAATTTATTATTTCTCAATCATCCACCAAAGCAAAATATCATGTTATGGCATCTACTACCAAAGAGATTGTTTGGTTACTTGGTTACTTGCTGATATGAGAGTTTTCTTTTCTCATCCTACTCCTATGTATTGTGACAACCAGAGTTCTATTCAGATTGCTCACAACTTGGTTTTTCATAAGCGAACTAAGCACATTGAGATCGATTTTCATCTTACTCGTCATCATCTCAAGCATGGCACCATAGCTTTACCTTTTGTTCCTTCTTCCTTGCAGATTGCAGATTTCTTTACCAAGGTCCATTCCATCTCTCGTTTTTGTTTTCTGGTTGGCAAACTCTCGATGCTTGTAGTTGCCGCATCGTGAGTTTGAGGGGAGATGTTAAATAATATTTATGTAGTCTTATTTATTAAGGGTAGAATAGTACTTTTAGTTTAACCTATATATACTTTATTTGTATTTAGGTTAAGATTAAGCACTCATAATATACAGATTATTTAGAATTCTATCATTCCTTTTATGTTTGATCTTAATTATTTTAACAAGGTGGTATTACCATGTATTTATTTGTATGTTTTATTGTATGATATAATAGATATGAATTTTTGGACTTTAAAAGAAGAAGCATTATAGAAGGAAAAAATGAAATTTAATTCAAGGGTATTTTGATCTTTTTTCCTAACAAGTGGCATTTAGGTAATTTCAGGCACTTCTAAGGATATTTTTTAATTAGTTTTTTACATCTATATGTATTTTATTTTTTGTATTTTATAAAATACGTGAAAGTGATAAGAACAATGACGATACAGGTCCAATGCCTAAAATTTTTCTGTCATCCCACGTAAGTCGTCCAACACCCTTTTTTTGTATTTAATTTAATAAAATTAAAGAAAAATATAAAAAAGCAAAGAAAATAAAAAAAATAATATAGCAAAAAATATAGAAATCAATTTATCTTTCACATTAAGGAAAAATAGGACAATTTTTTTTTTTTGTGTCACAGCTTTTGTAGAATTCTCTGAAATTTCTAATGAAATTTCAGCAAAGTTTTTTTCATATTAGTAACTCCCAAGTTATCAATTATTTAAATACTTCACTAGCCCCAACGCATTCAACTTTGGAGTTTTAATAGGGTTCGGTTTTTTAGACTAGGTACACTGACTGTGCATTTATACTTGGTCATATTGGCCAAATGAAAAGTCATCTATTTAAAAGCTTATTTAAAATAAAGATTTTTAAAAAATTGTGTTCTTTTATGACTGCTTATTTAAAATATTACATCTAATTTGTCTGTATATATAGACAATTCTGACAAGGTTTTATATACTTAAAACAGTTATATCCTTTCCAAAACTATTTTTTTATCTTTTTCATGTCAAAAAATTTATGTTACTTCTAACAGAGACCAACGCTTACAAAATTGTTGTTTATTCTCCCTTGTATTATTAAGAATAAAAGATTGAAAAATTAGTTTGATTCTGCCATGCAGTAATTGTTGCTTCTATGCATTAATTGTTGTGTATAACTGTAGTTGCAATTAATTGCCACGTGAAAATAAATAAATAGTTGTAAAGTATTCACTTACTATTTGACTATTACATGTTTTTTAATGTATTTATACGTACATTAGCAATGTATAGATAGATCATAAAAAGGAGTGTTTATTTCATTATTAAACATATTTATTAAATTATATTTTGCGCAATTTGTTTGTTCTTAATTTTTTTTATTTGATTTAATTAATATTTTTTTTATTATATATATATAAAGTTCATTTTATTATTACGATGATAATAGATAATTGAGATAAATAACCTTGCTTAGTCTTCATTATTTACCACAACAAAATGATATTATTAAATATAAGAAAAAAACATTGAAAAAATGATGGATCCTATATTAATAAGTTTTGAATTATCACAAAACATAGAAAAGATGATGGATAGATCTTATTAGCAAATTATATTCCAAATAGAATATCTCACAAAAAATGAACAAGATGCATAGCTAAGGTTGTGGTTCATCTACCAAAAGAAGCCTAGAAGAAGTACGACAACTAAAATATCTAAAACTGAAATTTTAACTGATGAGTTTGGAATTTATTTATCTATTTAGTGGTTTTTACTAACTATAAGTTTGGCTTCGAAATATGGATGTAAAATAAAATAATATATTTAACAAACAACTTAAGCAATATAAGCAATTGTATAGACTCTCCAATACTACGATCGATAACTTGTAAGCGGCCTGTAGTGTCTTAATTATTAGGAGCTCCCAATCAGTATCGAGCACCCAGTCTAAGGAGATCGTAGCCTTTAAACAACACACGGCTGATCTCACCTAGCAATATAAGCAACTCTCGGTGAATTATGAACAACTCTGCCAGATCATCATGGACATAAGATCACATATGAGTGGTACGTGTGCGCTCTATTTTTGACCGTATGGTCCCGAGAACGACTAGCCTCCTTCTCCTCCTCATTCGGCTCCGTCATTGTTCTAGTTCAATTTTTTTTTTTGGAAACACTCTAAAACTATAATGAATATTTGGATGAATATTATTTAATTTTTATTTTTAATATTTTATACAATTTTATTTGCTTAATTGATTTTTTTACTATTATTATATCCAATTTTATATAATTTATTCTACATAATTTTTTTTAAAATATTTTAAAAATAGCACTGATGGATTTACAGACGGAATAATATCATCGGTATTTTATAGAGAGTTGCAAAATATTTACTGCATATGCCACAATTACCGATGTCATTATTTCATCGGTAAATCACAAACGAAATAAATTCGTTATTTTATAGTATTACTATGTATTTGTTTATATGTTCTATGTATAAAATTATTGATATGAAATTTATAAGTCAAATAAATTATTTGTGGAATATTTCTTCATATGTTAACATTTTGCAATTATAAATATAAACACAAGAAATTGTAGGTAAAATAAATCATCATCTATCAATAGCAATTTACAAATTATAATTAGGATATCTATTCACCATAATTTTAATTTGCTTTCAAGTATAAATTTCGAAGATAAAGTTTACAAGAAATTGTAACCCCAATATTATTAATTATCGTTATTCAATAGCAATTAAAAGTGAGCACAAGAAAATTGTACATATAGCTAAAAAAATTGAAACATGTCAGTGTTCCCTTTTTCAGTTGACTTCATATGTGAGGCCAGAAACAAAATGAAGGACTCAAGGTTTAAACCAAAAGGGCGCAATGCGTGATTGATAATAAAGCAACTCGTTGACTTCATATGTTTTTTTTTCTTTTCATTTGTGCACTAGTAAAATGTGGTAGAATGATAGTAATTACCATAAAAATTCAAGGGTATTTTGAATTTTTTTTTTCTAACCAATGGCATTTAGGTAATTTCAGGCACTTCTAGGGATTTTTTTAATTATTTTTTTACATGTATATGTATTTTACTTTTTATATTTTGCAAAATACCTAAAAGTGATAAAAACAAATGACGATACAAATCCAGCGTCTGAAATTTTCTGATCATCGCACTCATGTCCAACACCCTCCTTTTGTATTTAATTTAATAAACTTAAAGAAAAATGTAAAAAAGAAAAGAGAATAAAAAAGTATAGAAATCAATCTATCTTCACATAAAAAAAATAAGAGAATTTTTTTTGTGTCGGAACTTTTGTAAAAATCTCTAAATTTTTTAATGAAATTCCAGCAGAATTTCCCCCTAATTTCAAATTATTATTTATTTTAATAGTACGCCATCCCAAACACATTGAACTTTGGAGTTTTAATAGGGTTCGGTTTTTTAGACTAGGTACACCTTTCATCAATTACTGCGCATTTATACTTGGTCATATTGGCCAAATGAAAAGTCATCTATTTAAAAGCTTATTTAAAATAAGATTTTAAAAAAATTGTGTTCTTTTATGACTGCTTATTTAAAATATTACATCAAATTTGTCTGTATATATAGACAATTTTGACAAGATTTTATATACTTAAAACAATTATATCCTTTCCAAAACTATTTTTTATCTTTTTCATGTCAAAAAATTTATGTTACTTCTAACAGAGACCAACGCTTACAAAATTGTTGTTTATTCTCCCTTGTATTATTAAGAATAAAAGATTGAATATACATGAAAGTAACTGTTGTTATGCATTTGATTTTCAATGCACTTGAGATAAAAAAACAACTCTTTTGTTCGTGTCAATGTGATTGGGCTTGTTAATCTAAAAGCCAACAATGGGCATAGATTCATCCTCATAGCTGTTGACCACTTCACAAAATAGGTAGAAGCAAGTTCATACACCTATGTAACACAAAAGTTGGTGAAGAGGTTAATAAAAAGAGACTTGATTTGTCGATATGGTCCACCAGAAAAGATAGTGACCGATAATGCACAAAATTTCAATGGAAAAATGATAGTGGAGCTCTATACCAAATGAAAAATCAAGCATTCAAATTCCTCACCATACATGCCGAAGATGAATGGTGTCGTGGAAGCCGCTAATAAGAACATCAAGAAAATTATTTAGAAAATGATAGTCATTTACAAAGATTGGCATGTGAAGTTGTCATTCGCTCTCCATACATATCGCACTGCAGTAAGAACCTCGACAGGAACTACTCTGTATTCTCTGGTGTATGGTATGGAGGCGGTGATGCCTTTGGAAGTAGAAATTGACACGACCAAAAGATTGATGTCTTCTCCCAAGTGCAGGAGTGTCGAAGTAATAAATAACCCAGCAAGACTAGGGTCGAACCACAGGGAGGTTAATTGTATAAATTATAAACAACAATAACAATAACAATAAAAATAACAATAACAATAACAATAACAATAATAATAATAATAATAATAATAATAATAATAATAATAATAATAATACTAATACTAATACTAGTAGTAGTAGTAATACTAATAATAATAGTAGTAGTAGTAATAGTAGTAATAATAATAATAATACCAATAATACTATTAATAATGATAATAATAAAGATTAAGAAGAAGAAGAA
>Ga0325410_1002184_pt1 | contig 21865 bp, 20 predicted proteins | sample PopdelMetagenome_16_FD_206182 | JGI IMG/M metagenome (GOLD analysis project Ga0325410, IMG submission 206182) | Populus deltoides microbial communities from Bellville, Georgia, United States - Xylem-PdIQD-R3 | ecosystem: Host-associated > Plants > Phyllosphere > Stem > Wood/Secondary xylem...
AGAAATTACGAACCTAGGAAACCTAAATGATAGGACAAGACAAGGATAGTGTTGTGATTTTGGAGGCAGGTAGATCTTGGGTGCAATTGTTGTGTATCGGCCACCAAAAATGAAAATAGAAGTCAGAATTCCGTGTCAAAAATACCATTTTTATTCTAAGATACATCATACTATCGATACATATTGAATGCATTGTCTACCTTATAATTAAAAATAATTAATACATGGTGTAACATTGCTATGCAAGGAGATTGCTCTCACCGTTTGATTGCCAGAGGGATATATACCAATCAAATATAAGCATTCAGGTTGAGTAGAAAATGATCCAATTAAGCAAAAAATTAATAATTAAAAACACAAAACCATAGCTATATAATTAATACAGAAAGCAATTGATTGAATGAACGCAGCAATTCGCTTACTAGCAACATTAAGGTCAACTTGTCATGTGACAGCAGAAACCCCAAAGAACAATGTTGCTTGCCAAGAGCCAAGAATGAAAACCATAATAGAATGGAATATCTCCTTGCTGGAACATTGTTTTTCTGAAATATCCTTACAGCAATTCAACTGAAAGGAACAACAAATGGTACAAGATCTGAACTCCATTTCATTCAGTTTCTGGGCAGCCTGAGAAGTTACCAAAAAAAAAATCAAGCACGGGTTTCAATCCTTTCCAAAGTCAGCGTTGTAGTGAGCACTAGATTCAAGCTTCTTAGCCTCGTTTAGTTTTCTGACAGCCTGAAATGGAAGAAAGCCATATCATGTCAAACTATTCGAACACAGTAACAGGCACAACCAGAGTAGAGATGTCCAAGGAAACAGAATTGTCTAGATGTCCATTGTCACAGTGAGCTGACTTAAAAATTAAACTATTTCAATTTTCACTTCTTGCATAGAAGAAGTGAGGTCTGTTTTACTACATGATTCTTCAAGGCTATGTTTACTAGGAGAGATGGATTCCAATCTCTCCCCACGTGTCCACCCTTCCTCCAATCCCTCTTGACAAACAGAGTGTAAGTGACCGGACAGGAAAAATGAAGTGCTCTCTCAAAGACAGCAACACTGGCTGAGTAGTACAGGACTCAAGTGTCATGAGCAAACAGGCCCTGACATAAATAAAATCTCTTACACCTAGTTTGATATGCATTTCTGAAAGGAAGAACACCTTACCTTCATGAAATCCTCATGGATGACATAATCACGTTCTGCACGGATTGCAGACATCCCAGCTTCAGTACAAACATTTCTAAGATCAGCACCATTAAAACCCTGCAACAAAGGTGCTTGATTTAACAGTCATGTAAAAGATACTAATGATTTGTACAGATAGAAGCATCTCCAGCTTACCTCAGCAAGCTTTACAACTGCTTCATAGTCAATATCTCCATGTTTGGCAATTCCAGCAGCATGGATTTTGAGGATTTCCATTCTTGACTGCTCATTTGGCAATGGAATTTCTATCTTCCTGTCTAGACGGCCCGGTCGAAGAAGTGCAGGGTCCAGAACATCAGGTCTGTTAGTTGCCATAATCATTTTAACCTAGAAACACAAACTAGAGTCAACAAATTTCTAGTAAAACAAGTGCTCCATGTCAAACTAGCACATATACAAATCGAGATATTGGGTTTGTTGAATGAAAACAAATGTAAGTTACCTTCCCTAGCTGGTCAAATCCATCCAGCTGATTAAGCAACTCCATGAGTGTTCTTTGGATTTCACGGTCAGCACTTGTTCCCTCACTGAAACGGCGTCCACCAATGGCATCAATTTCATCCATAAATATAATACATGGCTGGCAAGCAGAAACTCGTTACGAAGTTACAATAAATATATCTTGGCAGATTTCTCACCAAAGGAAAAATATATTCTCTAATAATTTGAGCTCTTACTTGATGATCCCGTGCATACCCAAACATCTCTCTAATCAATCTAGCACTTTCACCAATATATTTATCAATTATGGCACTCGACACAACCTAAATCCAAAGTAAAAATCCAATTCTTGGTTAACAAAAATACATGAGTACTCAAAACAAGGAATTTTGAAGCTGACATTCAAATTGCAAAAAACAATTTCTAACCTTCAAAAAGTTGGCATCAATGTTGCTAGCTATTGCTCTGGCTAATAATGTCTTTCCTGTTCCAGGAGGTCCATAAAGAAGCACACCCTGGAAAAAATTGAAATTCAGCCTCCAAAGTATTTTCAATTTTCTAGCCAACAGATGAAGCAACATACAACAGTATTATTACCTTGGGAGGCTTGATTCCCACCCTCAAGAAGAGCTCTGGATTCATGAGAGGCAGTTCTATAGATTCTCTTAATTCTCGAATCTGATCTGAGAGCCCTCCCACAGCAGAGTAGCTAACATTACCAGGATCTTCACGAAGCATGTTATATACAACTGGATCAACCTGTAAAACAAAAATTTAACAACAATTTATGAGACAGACACATTAAAAGAATATTACAGCACAATCAGTGGTTTAACCGACTAATAATCCCATCCAATAGTTTACAGAATCAATACTTACCTCACGAGGAAGAGCTCGCATGATTGTGAGAGTAGTCATATCAAGAACAACTCGGGTTCCAGCTGTTAGTTTTTCTTTGTCCACTTTACTACGACAACCAACCACATACCTAGGTCCACTGCTTGCTTTAACTATCACTAAACAGTATGATAATAAATATTAGTTCCCCAGCCTGTAATATACCTAACAGCCAATAGACAGCAACAAGAACAAGATGATGGGAAAAGATAAGAAAAGATTTAACTTCATGAAAAAGCAGCTATTAATGAAAGCAGAATGCTGAGCTGAAATATGAAAATACTTTTTAACTCTAAAAAAATCAATATATTTAATCTATCCTCTATGCATGAAAGGAGGGGGAAAATTAGCAGCTTCTGTTTAGGATGTAGAAAACTTAACAGTCTCCAAATTAAATTTCATGAGCAAAAGTAGATATTAGTACAGCGTTCATTGTCGAGTGGCCTGAGAACTTCGCCAATGATCTGTCCAACACTCTGAAGGGACTTCAAATCATCTTCAGTTTTGGCAAATTCCTTCTTGGCAGCCCGCAAATTCTCTCTCACTGAATCCATCCAATTACAACAAATGTCAGTTACACAAAAGTAAAACCACAGGACTCTAAGGACAAAACAATATTTACTGCGAATATAAACATGGAAAATTGTCCACCAAAAACCAAATTCCTAAAGGTTAATTTCCTTCCCTCAGATTTTATCCACAAAATGGTATCTTAATTAACAACACAATGAATTGGAAAAAGAAAATTAAGCATTGGTATTCCCTCTTCCTTTAGAGTGATTTAATTAATAAGCAGTGAATATTTACATCCCAAACCCAAACAAACATCAGTCCATTTTCCTAGTAATTCAACTCGCTCAAATCATCTAATCTTATCTGCCAGAAACCACCTCAAATTCGCACAAATTGCGTCAGAAACAAAGCACCACAGCATTTCAAAGAGTCATGTTTAGCTTGAATATAAACCCAAATCCAATCTGCCGAAGTTACATTATTAAACCAAACTAATCAAACCGAACATGCAGCCGCTTTGAGCTTTTCTCCTTTTCCACCCACTTTTCTACAAGCATTTATTTTAAATCCCCAAAAATCTAATGAATTATAACAAAAAACCACCTACCCTTTGTCATGGCCACACAAAACCAAGAAACAGAATTCAATTATGAACTTAAACCCTATCTCATTATTCACAAATCTACGTCATTTCTTTAAAATAAATAATTAAAAATTAACGAAACAAAGACTGCTTTTTCACAAAGCAAGAAATCCCTAAATGTACTGTAATTAAAATTAGGGCTTTGTTGCGGTGACCTGCATGGACTCGGGATTCGAGCTCCTTATGATTCAGTAGCTTCTTGCGATAATCGGCGGTCGCTGTACGCCGACGTGCCGCTTCCTCTGCTTCGCTCGACATTCTTTGTTTTCTTTCACTGTTTTGATGACTAACAGACACTGAGGTTTGTGTTTCGTTTATAAATTAACTCACTTGTTTTTCAAGAAACGAAGCTAGCTCCTAAAGGAAGTTCGGGACAGGTTCTTCTTCTGTTTTTTAAAAATGTTTATAATTTTAAAAATATTAAATTAATATTTTTTTTTATTTTTAAAAAGCGCACGACTTATTCGTTTTCTGCTCTTTATTTACGGGCTGAGTCTAGCCCTCTAATTATTACTAATATTTCAATCCAGTCCTTAATTTATCAGAAATCGCAAAATGAGGCTATGCAAATGCTCCTTGTGTTGATTTTAACGGCGTGGATATACAGGAATGGATGGAATTCACTTTGCGTGATACAGGTGGCTTAATTAGAATTTATGATAGTTTGGTAATGTAATTGAAAAAATAGTAATGGCTAGGGTTAGTTGCTCAATTTTTTAAAAGTTTGAAATTCCTAGAGTACTTACTGCACCCGTACAGATCAGGTCCAACAACACATTACCTAAAATTAAATGATATTTCATTCGATGACGGTGCCTATATGGAACTTGGGTGTGTGTCTTTTGCCTTCCTTTTTTTTTTCTTTATTTTTTAATTTATATCAAATTTAAAAGGTTATTAAGACCTAATAATTTAAACAAAAAATATGAGATGATAAAAACACTATTCCCTTATACATATTACGATGTAGATGGGAATATTATTTTTACCATCTTGTCTTAAAAAAAAAAAAACATTAGGCTAATGATTAAGGATAAAATTGTTTTTGAACCATGAGCATTTTGATATGTTTAATTTTTTTTATATGTTCAAATTGATTGAGGATAAGATGAGCATTTTATTTTTTACTATCTGGTTTTACTTTCTGGTTTAGCTCCGATTACCTTTTTTCTTATGTTTTTTTCTCTTTCTCCCTCGATGTTTGCTCTCTACCCTGTAATTTCTTAAATTAACTCCTTAACTTTTTTTTTATTTAGTTCCTAATCTTTTTGTTAATAATTATCTTATTTGAAATAATTTATGAAATTGAAAATTTGTTTTAATTTCATTCTTATTTGATTTTTTTTCATTTGTCAAATTTTGTTTTCATTATTTTAATTACTATTCATGCCATTTAAAATAATTTTTATAATTGAATTTTTTTTTGCCATTTCACTCTCCATCATTTTTTTTTCAATTAGATTTTATCTCCAATCTTTTGATTGTTGTTTTCTTTTGCTTTGCCAAATTTTTTAAGTTTTTTTTACTTGATTTCATCATTTAATTTTAAATTGGTTTGGATTTGAGCTTCTTAGTTAAGTTCATGTTTAAGATTTCATGGATTGTAGTTTGAGAAATTCATCCAGTTTCAGGAGGTTAGCTAGTTTTTTTTTTTAATCATTCTTTTAAACTAATGTTTTTTCGATTTTTTCTTTCAATATTTATTTGATTGGAGATTGACCTTTATTTTTTTTATATGCTTTCTAAGTCTTTTTTTTTATTTGATCGAGTTATCTCGGGTTTTTTATTTGTTGTTCTTTGTTAAATTCACTTTTTTAAAATAAATCTTATTCTTGAATTAAATAGAATTGATTGATTGAATACTCACTTCATTATGTTTTGTTAGGTTTGCTTTTCCAGGGTGTTGCTCTACCGACCCATATGATTTCTTTTTATGTCGTCGTGCATTCTTTTATAGTCAAGTTTGAACCGTTTCAGCAAACTCTTTTGGTTGCGGGCGATGTTTACAATTAAGTCATGGTGGTTCTTTAACGATCTTTTCTTTATTCTCCTAACAAATATGATATTGATTGCTTGCTGTTTTAGTTAATTATTATCATATATTTTTTTACAGTTCGATTGCTGTTGTTGTCTTTTATATAAATTAAATTATTAAACTAATTGATTTTATTGAATAAAATCAAGTTAATAACCTGAATATTAAGTTTTTCCTGCTTTTTTTAAAAACATTATTATCTCTTGAACATCTTTTTCTTATGTTGAAAAAAATCTGTATCGGATCGTCGTGCAAACATGTTACCGATCGTGTAAATAAATAAAGTTACTGGTGTCTGAAGGGAGAAGTAACTATAGCACAATTAGACCAATGGTTTCCAAAACAGAACTGCATCATAAAGTCTTGAAATGTAGAGATCGAGGAAGAGAGGCGACAATGGTGTTTGACCATTTCAGATAAGATTAGCTATTTATGATCATTGTTCTGTTGGTAGTTACAAAATTAGGAGGCAGAAGACAACTAAAATTTGCATGACAAAAATCTTCTCTCCATAAACATTGCCTCAGAATTGGCAAAGCTAGCAAAGTCCATCTCATCTCACCTGTCAATTTCTTTCCCTCCACTTGTAATCAAAGGAAAAAAAAGAGTAAGTTAGCCATCTAAAGCAGCTCCATGATAGGGAGATCGAAAACCTTCCTTCCTTTCAAGATCCTTCTCTCTTTCTAATTCTAACCATCCCACCCTCACCCCCAGGAGGGATGGAGGATGGAAAAAAATAAATTAAAAACATCAAAAATCAATCTTGTTCTGCCTTCCTTGTTGTCTCCGATAATGGCTTTCCTCCTTGTTCTCCTCTTTGCCTTGCTTTCTAGCCCCAGCATTGTATCCGCGGGTGGCAATGCCTTCAAGCCAGCTGATGAGTTCCTCATCAACTGTGGAGCCAAGAACCTGGCTTCTTTTCCTGATGGAAGAATCTTCAAGACTGACAAGGAGGCCCAAGGTTACTTACAGACCAAGCAAGATATCTTAGTATCTATTCCGTCCGCCAATGTTTCTTCTCCTCTATATCTGTCAGCGAGGATTTTTAAAGAGGATGCGACTTATGCATTTACATTGAAGAGTGCGGGGTGGCATTGGGTGCGTCTGCATTTATTTCCAATGAATAACACAGAATTCGATCTGCGAACTGCAACCTTCTCTGTCAACACAGATAAGTATGCCCTCCTTCACAACTTCAATACGAATAACGATACTCAAGCTGTATTGAAGGAGTATCTAATTAACATGACCGACCCAAACTTTTCCATCCACTTTATACCTCTGAAGAATTCTGCAGCTTTCATCAATGCCATTGAGGTTGTTTCAGCTCCTGACATTCTGATATCTGATCAAGCCACCAACCTCTTCCCCGTTAACAACTTTGCTGGTTTGAACAACTTTGGGTACGAAGTAGTGTACAGGCTCAACATGGGGGGACCTTTGATCACCTCAGAAAATGACACACTTTGGAGGAGATGGGTACCCGATAAGCCATACCTTAAGCACGAAGCCTTGGCCAAAAGTGCATCTGTCCCTACTTCCTCCATCAAATATGGTCCAGGAATCTCATCACTTATTGCGCCAGCAACGGTCTATGCATCTGCTGAGCAAATGGCTGATTCAGAAACAAGGATTCAAAATTTCAATTTAACATGGAATTTTGTGGCTGATGCAACATTCAGCTACGTTGTTCGGCTGCATTTTTGTGACATTGTGAGCAAATCCCTTAATGATCTCTACTTTAATGTGTATCTTAATGGGAAAATGGCAATTTCTGGATTGGATTTGTCATCCATCAAAGACGAATTGGCAGTATCATATTTCAAAGACTTTGTGGTGGATGCTTCCTTGATGTCTAATGGACTCGCAGTTGAGGTTGGTCCTATGGGTGACGAAACTGGTACGAGAAATGCTATTCTGAATGGCTTGGAGGTCTTCAAAATGAGCAGTAAAGTTAACAGTTTGGATGGAGTGTTTGGGGTTGATGGTAAGATGCTTGAGAATCACAAGGCAGTTGTTTACGTAGGATTCGGGTTGATGTTTGGTGCATTTGTTGGCCTTGGTGCCATGCTGTTGAAGTGGCACAAGAGACCTCAAGATTGGCAAAAGAGGAATAGCTTTTCTTCTTGGTTGCTTCCTGTCCATGCTGGTGACCATAGCTTCATGTCAAGTAAAACCTCACTGGGATCTCACAAGACCAACTTTTACTCATCAACTCTTGGTCTAGGCCGGTTTTTCTCTCTGTCAGAGTTGCAGGAGGCTACCAAGAACTTCGATTCAAGCGAAATAATTGGTGTTGGTGGTTTTGGCAATGTCTATATTGGAATGATTGATGATAGTACCAAAGTTGCTGTCAAGAGAGGTAACCCACAATCTGAACAAGGAATCACAGAGTTCCAGACAGAAATTCAGATGTTATCAAAGCTCAGGCATAGGCATTTGGTGTCCTTGATTGGCTATTGTGACGAGAACGATGAAATGATCCTGGTTTATGAATACATGTCCAATGGACCTTTTAGGGACCACCTCTATGGAAAGAATTTGCCCACATTGTCATGGAAGCAAAGGCTGGAGATCTCTATTGGATCTGCTCGCGGACTTCATTACTTGCATACGGGAACTGCACAAGGTATCATTCACCGTGATGTGAAGACCACAAACATTTTGCTCGACGATGCCTTTGTCGCCAAGGTTGCTGATTTTGGGCTGTCCAAAGATGCGCCTATGGGACAGGGTTATGTCAGTACTGCAGTGAAGGGAAGTTTTGGATACTTGGATCCTGAGTACTTCAGGAGGCAGCAACTGACTGATAAATCTGACGTATACTCATTTGGGGTGGTGCTGCTTGAGGTATTGTGTGCAAGGCCTGCCCTTAACCCTCAACTTCCAAGAGAGCAAGTTAATTTGGCTGAATGGGCAATGCAATGGAAGAGGAAGGGGTTGCTTGAAAAGATCATCGACCCTTGTCTTGTTGGTACCATCAATCCTGAATCATTGATGAAGTTTGCCGAGGCTGCAGAGAAGTGCTTGGCTGAGCATGGTGTTGACAGGCCAACTATGGGAGATGTGCTGTGGAACTTGGAGTATGCTTTGCAGCTCCAAGAAGCTTTCTCCAAAGGAAAAGCTGAAGATGAAAGTAAGTTATCTGCCGCCGTAGCCGACTCCCCTGTTGCTGTAGCTACTCCCAAAGCTATTTCCACCTCTGTCACGGAAGACAACAAAAGCCCTGCTGAAGTTCAGGTCATTGATGATCATTCAGGAACTGCAATGTTTTCTCAATTTGCTGGGCTAAACGGCAGGTAAATTCTATAAATTCGTTGTTCTATTTGAGCAGTCATCAAGAACAGAATAGTTTAAGCATCTCATGGAAGATCTTAAACTCGGGAGCATCAATGGTGGCTTTTGCTCTTGCTTCAGAATGAGAGCTTGATGAGCTTGCATCGCTCTTATAATTGCATATCATGGTGTATGTTACAGGTTTTCTTTTTAGACACTCTATTTATCCTCTTTCTTGTGTGTAGTATTTGATTCTTGGTTATAAAAATTGTAAGAAAAATAACTGATTAATGTACTGGTATTGATAGATGTATACCTGCAGTAGTATCATGCCTCTATCCATCAACTCCTATATATATAACATGATGGGGATTTTGGACTAAATGTCTCAGCAGAACCTTTAAGTGGATTTTCAAGAATCGCTTCCTCCTGCAATTATATCCTTACTTGAATTTTTGTTGCCAGAAAATACAAAGCAGTTCCTAATGAGCTCATCTAGACCAAGTGCAACTGTAGACAATTTAAACCTTGAATCCAAGCTTCGGTATTTAAGGCAGAAAGCATAGCTCAGAAACTTGTTGCTGAAAAAGTTTGTTTAAGAATCAGCTTTGTGCAGATTTTGATCTTTCAGCTAAGCGAATGGAAAATTTTAATAAGAGTAGCCTCATAATAGGTTGAGATAGTCTAAGCACAGAGCCATTGACTATCGTAGTGCAAAATGTGTGTGTTGCCATTGTTCCTGTTGTTTGATCTATAACTTCAGAGATCATGCACATGAAATGGCAGACAACTTGATTTATCTGTTTACCTGAAAGGTCCAAAACCTTGCTATACATGAAATGAAAGATATCAAAAGTTGGAAAAGAAAATTCACTCGGTATGGTGTTATTAAGAAGTCACAGCAAGCACAGTCACAGCAAACCCGTACACAGTTCAGAATTCATAAGTAAGTAAGAGGTTGTCTAGATCAAAGACAATCATTGTGGGATTAATTTCTAGCAAGGGCCAAATTGATTTTTTTATTTTATTTTAACAATTAAGATATCTCTGGGTCACCTTTTGACCTTCCACGTTTAAACGAACCAGCTCACAGTTTTTTTTCCTTGCTGCCTCCATTGAACTTTAACATGATATATTTGAAGTGAAAGAAAATTAGAGGCAGGCATTGTTCATGTTAACATGGGGAATTTCAAGATATTAGGGCATGCCAGTACAAGTAGTAGATTTGGACAGGAAGTACCCCATTAACACCAGCACAGCAAATGGCAATTTAATTACAGAAATCAGGTAGCTAGAATATACCATCCTGGGCCATGCGAGCCGAGTGGTTAATATGCTGAGTGATCAAAATTGACAACAAATCTTTAAAGGAGAAGTAAGGTGGGGCTAGAAAGTGGCATGCCTCAAAAAAGATGTCTGCCCTATCGAAGAACAGGAGCAAGTGTAGATAAGGATGTGGATATGTGATTGAACAATAATTGCGAAACAAAAAAAAAAAAAAACAATTTGGTTCATCTTTTTTATTGTTATTATTTTAGAGGCTGCATGCAAATATCCAACCCTCTTGTTATGCATAACCACTCGTATACAACACCATCTTCTCATAGCCAGAACTCTGTTCTCTCTCTTAAAATGGAGAATCAGACAGAACAAGTGACTCTTGCATGGACGCACTAAGAGCCAATCTTCCACAAAAGTGAGGATATATTTTCTTTCATCTTTCTCTAGTCTGGTTTGCAACTTGATATAAATTTTATGCAGTGGGGAATTGTTTTTGAATAGGAGGGGGTTGTCAAGGTATTACTCAGGGAAAGCAAGGTCATTTACATGCATAGCTGATGTTCGTTGTCCTGATCCCAAGAAAAGGAAGAAATATTCAGATAGGAAAGACATGAACGTTCCTCCATATCCATGTCGACGAGTTTCTTGCACGACCCAACGTGTCCCACCCTGTGTTGGTGTGAGAAAACAACCAAACAAGCCTGTTGGGTTCCTTTGGCAATTTTGTGATGTTTTGCCGCTTTGCGCGCAGAAGAGGAATTCTTGATAAACATTCGTAAATGATAATAAATTTTGTAGTTGATTATATCTAAATGAGTGCCGTATGATGATTTAATTTCGAGAATGTCGTCATGTCAGTGCCCTCCGTCACGATAGAATCACGCGAGTGATGCATGCGATCAATTGAAAAAGAGTAAAATATCGGCAATCATTTTCAGGCAATTTTGAATCTTGCTTGAAGCCTTCCCTCAACTGTTATAAGACCAGCAAAGCCATCTGCATTCACGAAAGGAAAATATGATGACAATCTTGAAGAAACCTATCCCAACTTCCATTGCTAAAAGTTGGTCCCAAGATACTGTAGCAAAAATCTAGCAGATTTCACGAATCCATTTGTCAACAAACTCTGGTACTTGCTTGTTACAAATTCCACTCTGTTAATCTAGCTATGAAAAATGCACATTGTAGCTACAGTCATAAACCAGACTAAGGGGAATGGAGAATAACCAGTAATACATCATCTACTCGAGCAAAATACTAATGGATCGCAACCTAATAATAACAAATATGCGCACCAAAAGAATCACCATTTCTCCCTACTGGTACAAAATTAGGATGTATGAAGCTCTATGCAATCAAGTTGGAGTAGCAGCTAAGAACTATGGCGATCTTCGCTTCTTGCTCATGTTGCCATCCCAGTGATCAAGCATAACAAGGTCATCGTCATCATCATGCTTTTGGGTTTTCTTGTTATTCCTAGTTTCATCAACATCACTTGACTGATCCACAGTGCTGCCATCAGAAAACTCTGATAGTTTTCTCTTCGTTCCTGGACTCACAATCCCATCTGAAATTTCTTTGACCTCAATATCTATCTCGGTGATCCCCACTTTTGTTGGTAATGATCTTGATGTACTTGCACCATTTCCAATAGATGTTTTGCCATCCTTCTTCTCAGGAGGAGCTTGTGTCCATCCTGAAAGAACCATTCCATCAGGTTCTTTCTCTTCATCAAATTCTTCTCTGTGGGATTGAAGTATATGACAAATGTTAAGTAGCTCATCCAATATCAGAGCACATCATATCAAATCATCCCATGGCATCTTATATCAAAAGGAAAACCAAATATCCATTAAGTATCTAATTGACGACCAATAATTCCAAGAAGCATTATGTTTACTACCATTGAACTGGAAGGAAACTAATCTTCAAAAACAAAAGAAAAAAAAGGTATCATTGAATAAAAAGAACTTTTCCTGATCAGAACTCAAAAAGCTTTGAAGAACAGCATCATTGAAGTAAAGACAAACCTATGCTTGATATGGATATTGCATGTGAACTCCTGTTGAAGATCCTCTACTGTTAGCACTGTTCCATCAGTGACTGGAGGAGGAAGCTCAGATAGTACCTAATGTAAGAGGGAGGAAAAGAAAATGATATAGAAAACCATATTAATTTGAATTTAAGTAATAACATTTCTGGAAAGAGCGCAAGAAAATACCTTTTCAAGGTTTGCCGTATAATTTGCTATCTCGTTTTCTTCAAGATCATCGCCAACTTCATAAAGAAGGGCTGTGGCATGCATAATCAGTGGGGAGTTCATACCAAGCTTGGCTTTAACTATCTTCTCAACAAAATCCCGCAGCTTTGAGCGATGAGTATTGATCTCTAGTGACAGTGGTGTCTGTTCCCCACCATATCAAATGTGAGCAGAATGCATTCCTGGCTTGAAAAACATGCAAGGGAAATCCATGAAATAAGAAAAGAGAATTGGATGTACCTTAGAACAAACACAGCAGGACTTGTTCGGTTCAAAAGGTTCCACTGGCATAAGAAGCATCTTTTTAGATGGATGTTCTAGACAATATGTCATCCTGAAAAGGTGTTTCATATGATTAGAACAAACCAGCTCCAACACACTAACAGTTAACGTTCAGAATCATGTCCTTATTTCTAGCAATAATACCTTTTTAGCTTTGCTCTTTAAAACAAGGAACCTATAGTAAACAACTTATCCATTCAAGACAAAGACAAAGAAGCATACAATGATCAGTCAAAGGACTCGTTTTAACCTTATTAATCTGGAAACGAGCAAGGGATCAACCTCAAACTTATCTTTCAACCAATTAAATAGAAAAGCTTTAAAGATATACATTCAGATCCCAGAAAAAACTTAGAGAAAATTGAGCCACACCTGTAACTTTCAGTATCCTTTTTCAACACCTTGATTGCTTCAATGACAATTAAACCAGCTACAATAGCATTTGTTGTGGCAACAGCATGTACAATATTGCCAGCGATACCTTTAGCTTCAAAAAGGCTGTGCAAAGGAATGTTAAATGAAGCAGCCCGAATATTTGCAGCAGCTGTTACAAATTCCACTGCTAGCTGATCATCTTTGTCAAAACTCAGGTTCCCAATCTCCTGCCAGTGAAAAGAAAACAAAAGGAAGATCATACAAAAGTCCAAGGATTTCATCAGTCACTTCTTTAAAAACAAGAGAACAACAAACCTTTCTTCTGTTAGTAAAAAATAGCTTCAACGCCTCAAGAAAAACTTTTGTATTTTCCATTAGGCACCATATGTCCTGTGGATTCTTTAGGCCCAAAGATGCCATGGCTGATGCCGATGAAAGATCATCAGTTCTATCAACATTTCCATTCTGTTGGGTCATTCTGTCAGGCAGGACATCCCTACAATAGATGGGCCTTGGCTTATTACGATTTTTCCATGTCTCTTCATTAGACAAAGCTAGTTCAATGTTATAGCCAAAAACATGATCATATATTCCTCTTCCATATTGCTCTAGGTCTTCATTTCCACTCCATTCAAATGCATCACCTGCGTGTTCAGATGACCTAGCAGCATCATTAGAACGCACATTTAAATCATTATCCTGATTCTTGTCTCCAAATAATTTTGCAAAAAGCAGGTCCTTCGCCCAAACAACACAGTGAACAAACTGCAAGAAATTACATTGAAAATTAAAAACATAGAAATTCCATCTTGCTAATTACATTAAGAGTCATCATGATAACCATTATCAATGATTTTCTGACCAAGAAACAACCTAATTTATGGCAGAGTAAGGTTTTAATTCAAACAACATATTGCCAAGAAATCCCATCTGTTAACAAAAACACTGATCTTCATAAACAAGAAAGAGCACCTCATCCCCAAGAAGAAGCAAAATCGAGAAAGATAATAACAACCAGAAGAAACATTAACAGTTCATCGTTTACCTTTGATGGAGTACTAGTAATTGTGCAGACAGGATAAGTCTTTGGGGCAGGTTTAGGTTGACACTCATAGCACTCTGTTTTTCCCTTCACATGCACTGTAACCTGCCACCGAGAAATTACAATGACAAAAAAAGAACATAGATCATCATGGTTCACAAAAACATTTAAACAAACAGTATAGGAACATCACCTTCCAGACATAGACAACTAGCAGGGAGAAGGAAAGAAGGGAGATGAAGGGATCAAAACAAAAAAGAAAAGAAAAGATGCAATTTAAAAACATGAAATAAATCAACACAAGTATATCAAATTTTCAACTGCCAAAATAACTGTTCATTCATTCTACAAAAAAAAAAAGGAGGGGGAAATGAGGCAAAAAAACTGCTGGAAAATTCAAATTATTAATCATCAGGCATTATTCATATTAGACTCGGTAATGAATGAAAACAAGCTATTGACAAAACAGTCTTTTCTATTCATTTTTATATTGGAAGGAGCTATTATACACAACAAAGGATCACCTGTCCTAAGAACCCAGTAGTTCCACTTTCAACCAGAGGAACTTCAGCAGCCAAGCAAAGCCGGTTCACATGTCGCCTTGCATCTAAGTTATCTAGTCCATTCAGAACGACATTAAATTGCTTGAAGAAGTCAACATTGAAGTTAGAATCCTTCGCATTTGCATGGTAAGGGGTAATGTTTATGTGAGGCCTAAATCTTAACACAGCATCACGAGCAACCTGGTCAAAACATTAATGTGAAATAAGATAAGAAATGAAATTGATCATTGCTGATCAATCAAACAATGAAAAACTGTTCATAAAAACACTGACCTTTGCTTTAGACTGTCCAACATGTGATTGACGGAACAAAAATTGCCTATTGAGGTTGCTGACTTCTATAGTGTCCATGTCAATCTGCAGACAAATGCAAGCAAATGAATGCATCAGTGCTGCAATACTATGCGGGCCACAACATGAACTCTCCATGCAAATGCCCAACAGAATAAAAGTTCTTGCACAACCATGTCCTTTCCTCAAACTACACTATCTCCTTAATTTGGTACGCCAGTAATTCAATAAAGATTTTGTAACCTTTTTGTTAAACAATGAATGCAAACTCAATATGTAAGTTTCAGCTAAAGTGAAAACTTCCTGGCGGGAAACCCCTCCTCTTGCTTTCCAGTAGTTTCCCATTACAAAGATTAGCTTGTTGATGATCATAACATACCCTAACAAATAAGTGCAACATATCTTCATGGGACCCACTTTGGTTCATACCATCACCACCTTCTTGGGCAACCTTTCATCATAAGCACCCGGCCACCACCATGCAACAATTGTCACTCCAAACACAAAGATAACCAGATATAAAAACAATCCCAGCACCTCATAACTACATTCCCTACCATCCCCACCATCGCGCACGTTAATAAACACCCTGCATTCAGTTGAGCAAAACCCTTCACTTCCAAAGCCCCAGACAACCACTGCAATCACCACTTCATATATACCCATCAATACTATGTTCACTCCTATCACAAATACCGCATTTTATTACCACCGCCCAACCATTACTGGGAAAACATTCGCATCCTTATACTTAACCCAGTCAATAACATCCTCGCACTCATGACATCAAAACCACTACTTCCTTGAACAATAATGATTCAATTTCACGCACGTGTAATTTCATAAGTTTTGAAACAATAAGAAATTCCACAAGTTGTTTCCTTACTGGAGTTTTTAAATTAATACAAGTTCAAGTAGTGTCAAACCCTAACTGCACTCTTAAAAAAAAAAAAACTCCAATAAACAAAAAAAATAACATCATATCATAACCCTAGAATACAAAAATGAAGGTCAATAACACATAATTAATCAATTCAAACCCCCCAAAAAATACAAACTAGATAAAAAACAAAAACAGAATCCCATGTCTAAAAAAACCCACAATTAAAAAACAAAAATGAAAGAAACAAATATACACTCACTATATGAATATCTTGGAAGTCGGAAAGAGCAAGAGTCTTAAGTAACTCACAACCAATCCCACCTGCTCCAACCATAAGCACTTTCGCACCCTAAAAAGTTAAAAACACAAAACCCTTAATAAACTACACTTCAATTCACTAAAACAAAGAGAACCCATTAACGGTAAGCAAAGATAAAAAGTGGATTTGAAAGAATAGACAGTTTTAATTACCTTTATTGCTTGTGAGTGTTGAAGAGAAGCCATTATTTTGGTTTTTGAAGAAGGAAGAGACAAGAAAGAGTGTTAGAGAAGTTGAATTGTTTTTGTTAGTGTTAAATAGTATTTATGGATTTGTTATGTCAAGGAACACTGTAGTGTAGGGGAAAGTGATGGGGGGGGAGAGAACAGAAGGGGATTGTGGGGAATCGAACACAAGACGTGAAGGAAAGTGGAGGGAATCTTGGATTGCTAAATGGGCGCGTGACTAGTGTGCGAGTAAAAGGCGGCTTTAGACGAGCGCCAAGATGACGAGACTCTTAATTGACCAAAAGGCACTCATTGACTAGTGATCTAGTTGCCATTATTACCGTGGTAAAAATTGTTTTAAATTTATATTTTTGTTTGTAAATATAATAAAATAATATTTTTTATTTTTAAAAAATAACTTTTAATATTATTATATTAAATTAATTTAAAAATATAAAAAATAATAATTTAAAGCTAAAAAAATTAAAAATTTTCAAAAATACAGTTAGATTCCAATGCAAAACAAGGCTTTTATCCATTCAAGCTTCTTGTTAGATGATTTAGTTAGTATTTGATATTGATGTTTGAATGATTTTTAATATATTTAATATATAAAAAATTATAATAAAAAAATATTTAAAAAAAATTTAAAATGCATGCTCAAACATGCTCATATTTAAATGTGTTTTATTAATATAAAATAAATTTTTAAGATAAAAAAATTTAGTTATGATTGGTGAAAATATCATTTCAATGAAAAAATTAGTATGTTTCTCATTATTTTAATAAAAAAAATCATAAAAGTAATTGTTTAAACATTATGATCTATTTAAGATTTTAGTTACTGTAATTAGATTAAAAAATTCACCAATAGCTAAAAAGACACGAGAATGTGCAATCTACATGATTTGATTCATGCATTTTGATATTATTATTATTATTATTATTATTATTATTATTTTTGTTAAGGCGGGTATCCAGGTCAATTTATGTATATTTTGACTAATCCTACAAACCCTGAAATTAACGACCATGTAAAATTCCAATGACCATTTAATTATTTTTAATTATATGTGTGAGAATAATTAAATATGTCCATGTACATGATTGTAGTATAAATTAACATAATTCATATATCTTTAGTCCTCATTGATTAAGTTCTCATACAATTATTCATTAATAATTTAAAACTTCATTTATTTATTTTTATTGATGGAAGAAGACACTTGTCTTTTATAGTATTTATATGACTGGATTATAGATCATTTTTAACATAATTTTCATACCTCTAGATGTGTCCAACTCATTAATGGACTCTAAGTCTTTAATTTTCACTCATAAATTTTATATAGAATAAAATATATAATTATACATTGTATTAATTTAAGAGCATGTTATGAACCACTTTAAATAATTATTTTTTAACAATTTTTTATTTCAATTTATAATTAAAGATGGCATTTTCTTTATTATATACCAATGCATGAAAAATAGCAAAAATATGACCTATGCTGACATACAGCAGCAAATCCAACTTAAAAACAACTAATTCAAGGACAGGGGGTGTTATGCTATAAAGCTTATAGCATGGCTTTGATTGATTTTTCTATATTTTTTGCTATATAAGTTTTTTTTTTAGTTTTTTTTTTATCTCTTCGAACTAAATGCATTATTACAATTTGATTCGACCAAAGACAAGCATTTATAACAAATAAGAGGATCCATAAAAACATTACCGTACACGTGTTTATTCAACCGGTTCCTTTCTTCGGAAAGTGCATTGACAACACGGTGGATTATTTATAAGTCACCGTACCTTGTAAGTTAGGATCAGAGTGCGGATAGTTGAATGGAACATGGAAATGTTCTTCTATTTTTTATTTTTTTTATTTTTTTTTAGAGAGAGAGAGGTCTGATTAGCTGTCAAATCTATTATCTTTGGAGCCATGTTCTTTTTAACTCTGGAGAATCTTAGGCTCCATGATTAGACCATCAGTCAAAGATATTTTACTTCCTGACAAGTCAAAGATATTTTTTTCTAATAATTCAGAGATACTTTGCTTCCACTTCAATATCTTCTTCTTAGAAAAAGATAAACCTCATGGGCTATAAAATAGACCAGGATATCTCTTAAATGAAGGTTCTCATTTTCCTCCACTCCTTATTGCATATCTATTTTTAGAATTCTTCTATAAAATATGATTGTATTTTCTCTTAAATGATAATTATTAAAATATTAGAAAGTCCCCAAATTAACAAAAAAAAAAAAAGAATTTTTGTAGGTATCATGTATTATTCATCAACCACTTTGGTTAGGGAGAATGGTTCAGATCACCAGAACCATGAGATTAACTCATATTTAAGATATCAACTTGACCCTTAAGCCCATTGGATTCATACGAACCTTAATAGTGGCTCCGTATGTGGGAAATTGATAAAAAAAAAAAAACCATTGTTTGTTCTTTCAAGAGTCGGGTTATTGGCATCCTTAATCACCATCAAAGATAAATTATCAACAAATTATTGGAACGAGATGTATCACAGACTTTCGTACAGTCATTTACGCACTTACTCCATCAGTGCGTCAACAATCCTTCTTTAAATAATTCTATGCAATAATTTTATCGCTCTAAATCAGATGAGGATTTCCTTCTACTTGCTCATGAGCTTAGTAAAGTGAAAAAACTCGGGTTATGCACATGTCAACTCCATAAACACGGTTAGAGCCTCAAGGTTTTAGAAAGTTTTCAATAAGTACAAGTGGAGTGTTAGTTCAAACCATACAATTTGAGAGTTTATTCGATGACTGCCTATAAGATATTTATTGGAAAAACTTTATTATCTCCCCTTTTAAGACTGAGACTATGATCTCAACAGGAATGTCATTAAAATTAATCATACCTCAAGGGGAAATAAAAGTGTACTATAGTCAATGATTAAAGATGTAAATTTCTTATAAATGAATTAAATTGTTCAAAGTAACAATTCTTTTTATTCTCCAGGTTCTTGCTAAGGAACAAGCCCCTTAACCTTTCAAGGATTGGATAGATTCACTCTCCCCAGTATGATTGCATATTTACTTTAAAAGGAATCAACATCTCCTTAATGATATGGTATATTTTACCTTAGAAGAGATTGACATGGTCTCTATAGTGCAATCACACGTCTCTTTAAGGATAGGATAAACATTGTCTCAGCAACAAGGATTGATACAATCTTCTTAGGACACAAGCTCCTCAATCTTTCAAAGATGAAATGAATTCTTTCTTCCTAATGCAATTACACATTTACTTTGGAAGAAATCAATGTCTCCCTAGTGCTTGACATATTTTACCTTATAAGGGATTGATATGGTCTTCCTAATACAGTCGCACATCTCTCCAAGGATAAGATAATAGACAATGCTTCTTAATAACTCATTACAAATACATCCAGACTAAAAAAAGGACATATTCAAGAAAGATCCCTTCTTAGTTCTAAGAATTAGGCATAACCCTTTTAAACCCTATTAAGGTTAGACAATTCAAAGCTAAAAAATAAAAAAATATTTAACTAATTATAGGTATTGAACCCAGATAAAATCTCTACACAAAGACTTTATATCCATACAAATTAACATTTAGATAAGTGACTTCTATGAAAAAGAATTTTTATTAAATAAAGTATATTACAACAATCAACCCCATAAAACCAAGGCATAATAATAATAATAATAATAATAATAATAATAATAATAGCAACATCAGTAGCAGCAGCAGTAATAGTAAATGTGTGTATGTGTGTGTGTGTTGTGTGTGTGTACATATACACAAAAAAGAGTTTAATAATCTAGCTCAGGCTTTTCAGCTAGATACTCTCCATGTTGGGCAACGACCCTTACTGATGGGTCAACATTTTTTTTCTTTTTACTTGGATCATTTCTTCCAAAAAAGTAACAAAAGATAAGGTAATAACCTAGCACCCTTAGGTTCAGCCAAGCGTTGAACCAATATATATATGGGTTTGGTGAGTTGCCGGACCTACTATCTTTAGGCCCAGCCTAACATTGAACCCATGCATATATGGGTATGGTGAGCTGCTCCACCCACTATCTTCAGGCTCAGCCGAGCGCTAAGCCTATGTATATTAGGGTCTCGCGAGCTGTCAGACCCATCATCTCTAGGCTCAGCTGAGCATGAAGCCCGAACATATATAGGTATGACGAGCTGCTAGACCCACCATCTCTGAGTTCAGCCAAGCGTTGAGTTCAGGAATATATGAGTTTGACGAGCTGTCAGACCCACCATCTTCAGACCCATGCTCCCTTTAACTATGAAGAATATTAGGCTCTATAATTAGATCATGATTTATAGATATTTTACTCCCTGGTGAGTCAAATATATTTTATTCTGATAAGTCAAAGAATTTTTCTTACACTTTAACCTCTTATCTTAGGAAAAAGATAAGTCTCGTGGACTATAAAAGGGATCAAGACATATCTCAAATAAAGGTTTTATTTTTTTTTTCACTTCTTATTGCATATCTATATTTAGATGTTTTTTCTCTAAAAGATAATTACATTTTCTATAAAATGATGCTTATTAAAGTATAAAAGAGTCTCTAAATTCACAAGAGGAGATCTTTTACAGGTATTGAATATTATTCATCTATCAACTTAATCAAGAAGAACACTTTAAATCATTAGAACCAAAAGATTAATCTATTATCTAAGATGAGCTTGGCTCTTAAACTCGTTGGATTCATTCAAACCTCAACAGGTAATTTTAGAAGAAGAAAAAAACATTTATATATATATATATATATATATATATATATATATATATATATATATATATATATATCCACAATTTTATTTTGTTTTTTCTTGACAATAAAGAAAATCTCTAAAACAAATTGCTTATCATCACTGATATAAATATTCGAACCTAAAAATAACAAACCTCCTAGACAATTAAAATAATATTAATATTACGATTTCACTTTCATGTAAAAAAGGAGTGATAGCTCGGAAATGGATGGTATTTTTTCACCAATCCGTACGGTATGTGACATAACCCCCGTTCCGCTCGGGCTTTCACTGACTTTGGCCCCGTTTGTTTGCTGGAAAGTAGTTTCTTTTTGAAAAGTGAATTTCGGGAAAGTATTTTCCGATGTTTGGTAGTGTAATGGAAAATAAGTTGGAAAACACTTTCCAGTGTTTGGTTATGTCATGGAAAATGAGCTGGAAAATAACTTATTAATGTTTTATTTTTCTTAAGTTTATTAAAATAATGAGGAACAAATCTTACAAATTAAAAAGTTGAATGAGAATGAAATTGAAAAAAATATAATTTCATAAATTATCTCAAATAAAATAAATAATAATCAAAATAATAGAGATCA
>Ga0325410_1002186_pt1 | contig 21855 bp, 13 predicted proteins | sample PopdelMetagenome_16_FD_206182 | JGI IMG/M metagenome (GOLD analysis project Ga0325410, IMG submission 206182) | Populus deltoides microbial communities from Bellville, Georgia, United States - Xylem-PdIQD-R3 | ecosystem: Host-associated > Plants > Phyllosphere > Stem > Wood/Secondary xylem...
TCTTTTTCAGATTAGTCTGAACCAAGTCAACCTTAGATTGTATTCTATGAAGAACAGAATTTTGAGCAATGGCATTTTGACTTTGCCAATTGAGAACTGCTTCTGCTTGGGTGACTTGTTTAGGGCGGCCATCAGCATCACGCCTTGAGGGTTGTGAACTTGGGGAAGAGTACGAACCCTATCTTTTACCTGTTCTTTTAAAGTAGGGAAATCATCATTATAAGGTCTTGTAGGTTGATACATGGAAATGGTAGGGACATGTTCTGGAGAGGCTCAAAAGGGAGGAGTATATTTGATAAGATAGTCAAATTTTCCAGAAGGTTGTCCCAAAGTGTCAACTGTTCTGTCTCCTTGATTGTATCTGGCTTTCAGCTTCTTACTGGAAGATTTCCTTTTTTGCTTAGGGGAGTCATCTTCCATATCTGGACTACAATAATCATCACAATTACAAGTGTCCTAAAAAACATGATTATCCTGAGCAAAAGAATAGACGGGGAGACCGTCATTAGAGAAGGACTCTACAGATACTGGTAGAGGATCGTTAACTGGTTGCACCATCGAGATGGAGGAGGAAAAGATTCCTGGTGGAGAAGTAGAAGATTTTCCTTTCTTAAAGATGATTTCAACAATACCATCGGCTTGTTTGGTGAACTCGGGTTCTATGGATTGGATAGGGACAGAGCTTTAATGCAGCTTTTCATAATTAGTAATCCAAGAAGAGGAGAGTAGCTTCTTTAAGTCCTCTTCCAGGATTTGGCGCGGGACATGAGTACAGTGGCTCTTTGATTGGTATCAACAGTAATAAGCAGAACATCATTGGTTACAGGGAGTACTAAATCAAAGGCATGATTTTGGACCCGGTACGCCATTTGATAATGAAGAGTGGCTTGATAGGTGTCTAAAACTTGATCAACACCAGTGATCTATAGTTGGACTTTCAAAAAGTGATGAAGTTGAGGATCATCCCAAGCCATATTGAAGTTGGGATAGAAAGTGGCAACTGTTGTGCCACAATTGAGCGTGGTTTCAAGAGATCCAATGCATGCATGTTGATACTCTAGATATCTAGTATCTAGAATAGCTAATCTTGCTGCAACAGGTAAACCTTTTTGGCCATGATAAGACAAGGCTAGTCGGACGACACCAAAATGAATATGGTATATCCTTGGGAAATCCTTTGGTCGGGAAATTCGGATGGAATTTCAAGAGTAACAAATTGTTCTCGAGAAGTAGTAGGAATTTTATGTTGGTTAAAAGAGGAGGCTTGAACATATTCTTTGGCCATACGAGAAGGTTGTTTGATGAGAGTTTTAATACTACGGATAACAGAATGAGACTTTTTGGCAAAAGCATGGTAAGGATTGACAAGAGGAAGGTCTGTTTTAGAGATTTTTTGGGTATCATCTAAAAGGCTAACCTCATAGAGATTGTCAAGTTTGGTAGATGTAGATTGGCGAATGGAAGGGGAAGGGGGAAGATGGAAGGAGGAATAAGAAGTCAGAAGGAAAAGATAGAGAAGAAGAGGTCATGGTCACTCCCAAACCAGAGGCTTTGATACCACAATTATATTAATATATTTTTTTAAAAATAAAAAATATTATTTTAATATATTTTCAAGTAAGAAATATTTTTAAAAAACTATAATAATTATATTTTTGAATACCTTCTACACTACTAATTTCAAGAATACAAATTTTTTTTCCCTTTTTTACCCCGAGAGGAGAAAATCCATTGTTTGACTAATTGCAATGAATATGGGTGTGAGGCCACCGCAATGTCATAAAAATGACTGCAAGATTTTCTTAACGTTTTTTTAACGGGTAGTAGGGTGCTGATGTGGTTCAATGTGATTGATCACTTGAAATTTCGGGTACAAGGATAGAGACTAGAATGAAGATTTGAATAGGGTATTTAACTAAGATAGCATGATTTGATATAATATTTTGGGATATAATACATGAGAAAAAAAAATAGCATAATTTGACTAACTGTTATTATAATAAGAATATCATTTATAAATAACTGTTAATAACAATAGCGGTTATGAACAGATGTTATACAACTATTAATGATAATTGTGGTTGTGTTAAGTTGTCTGTCTCAATCTTAATTTTTACATAAAACAAAATTTAAATCACCACAACTGAAGTTCAAACAAGACTTTTAATTATCAAATAATTGAAAGTGCGATATTTTAATATCAATTTTATTAGTTAATTATAATCTCAAATTAATACGGGTGTTTTTTAAATATTGTTTTATTTATGTGTATTTTTTACGTTGTTAATGGATGATTTGAAATTTTAAACAATTTATGCACATATTCACATGTTAATTAATAATTTTAAATCATGCTTATATAAAATAAGTATGAAATGCATAATATGTAAGACAATTTTAAAATCAACATGATAATTAGTTAAAACAATATTATAAAAGTAATAAAAATAAAAATAACTTTTAACTAAAAAATAAGAAAATATAATAACATATCTGAGCCTATTTATGTCTTTTGCGACGAGTGAATGAACCAACTTCATGAATAACATGACTTTCAAATGTCTATGTGGTCTTATCCTCTAAAACAATATCATCTAAGCTCAATGTCTTTTCTAGCATGTTAAGCGTCGTATGACATGTCTGGAACCAAGAAGATGTATAATAGCAAGGAAGTCTATCATCAGCATCGAGATCACGAAGATTAGTCGCAACACGTTGATCGTCATGTAACAACTATCTAACTTACTTTGAAGAAAATAGAAATTATTAATCCATAGATAAAATGCAACAGTTTTGTTGAAACCTATAAAAAGTTACAAATACTTTAACATTTTGAATCCGAAGTGCATGTGACTCATACTCCATCTCTTCGCGTGGAGAAACCTACACTAAGTTTGGTGTAATGATTCAACGTGTTATACTCAAGTACTAATCCATGAATTTCTTATTGAAAATTACAAGATGCACGTCTCTAAAAATAAAAAAATTTCATGCATCCCACGTTGATATATGTTAGAAATGGTGAATCATCCAATTATAATCAGTATGCCTACCCGAAAGACTAATAGAATGCAATTGATCGCTCGTATATATGTCAGACGAGATGTGCTGCTTAAAGCTAAATTGTCGCATTACACGGTTTGAACAATGCATCTCAACAAGCTCAAAAAAATATGAGGGGGACAATTGATGTCCATAAGTCTATGATCAATATGCAATAACAAAAGCAATTGTCATATCATCTTCTGAATAAGGATTCCACACAACCTATTAAAACATCAATAATGCAATTATTTTCCATCATTTATTAACATCAACCTATGCAATTATTTGTCATAACAACATAAAATTTCTACATCAACAATGCAATTATTTCTCATCATTTACCAACATCAACACAAACAATATTTTCTCATAATTTACTAACATCAACACAAGCAATTATTTATCATCATTTACTAATATCAACACAATCAATTTTTTCTAAAACATTTACCAATATCAATGCAAACAATTATTGCATCTACGTGTAGATATACAAAAAATCAAGCATTAATGCAAGCAAATAATTCTCATCATTTACCAACATCAACACAATCAATATTTTCTGGAACATTTACCAACATCAATGCAAACAATTATTTTCCAATATTTAATCAATATCTAAAAAATTAAACATCAATGCAAGTAATTAATTCTCATCATTTACCAGCATCATCACAAGCAATATTTTCGTATCATTTTCCAATATTAATGCAAGCAATTATTTCTTTATTATAATTTACTAACATACCTGATTTGACCATTATCTATCTAAGTCACTATGATAAAATGACAGAAAGTGGGTTGGATTATTTTCAAAATATATACTCTCACACTATTTGTTAATAAATAAGTATTGAAACTTATTAAATAAGGTTTCCATGAAAAATATTCTTAATCTAAACAATTTAATATGTATGTTCAATAACATATTACTTGTATCCTAATGCAAGTTCTAGATCAACCTCCAAAACCTGTATAGATATAACAGGTTTAGACTCGTGGCTGCTCCAAGTGTAAATGCTCCCACGACCATAACTTTGTGTAGAAAAAAACATACAAAAAACAATCTAGGTAACGTTTCAAATGAGTCCTCATGTGTTCCAGAAAGTTCCTTAAGTATCTTTTGTTTTGCAATCCATGCTTTATAGTAAGAAATTTTAAACTTGTAGTGCAATTGAATTTCTTCTCCTATGTTAGAAACAATATAGGCGAGGTTATCTTGAATAAGAGTTGCAACCGCTGATGTAATAAATTTAACATCAAAACTTTGCTATCTCTAAAGGAATCTGACTTTTTTATGGTATCCCCCACATAAGTACCATTAACATTCAGGTGGGTTAAACAAATATTTGATTTGAATGTTAAAACGCGCGATATTCAAGTGAATGTGCAATGTGTCATTACTTAAAAACATTGACTAAATCATCTTTAGTTATGAAATCTTGTCTAATAATCAAATCGCCACTATCAATGATTTTTTTACAATAAATAGACCAATCACTATAAACCATATCATCAACTCCAATATCATGATGAAAATCTAGAACAAGAGACCTCATCATCATTATCTAATGTTTCAACTAAACTCACAACACTCTCATCTTCATTATCACTAGGATCGAAGGAGTCATACCTACGTTGATTATAATATACAGTTTTAATGCTATTTTCATCATAAATTCTCATAACCTTATCTTACAATTTCCTAGATGTATCGGCACCAGCTGAATGTAATAATTGTTTAAATGACCGAGCAAATATGGGTATAGATATATTAGTATCTCCATGCTCCACATTCTATGAGCTACTAAGTTTGGGTTGGCTACTCATAAAACTTCATCATGTTCGTTCCACCTTGGACGAACATTTCCATTGTATTTCTAAAATCCATATCACATGCAATCGATATCGAAAAAATAAGTTCCCAAGGGGTGTAGCGTGATGGCAAAGGGCTTGAGATCTGCACAGCAGGTCTCAAGTTCGAGTCAGGACATGCACCTCTTGTAAGAGCCTAGGATAGCCGGGGTTTTACTCGCTCATCTAGGCCTACAAAGTGTGTTTTTCGAGGGGTGGGGTTTCCTCGAATAAAAAAAAAGATATCAAAAAATAATGATGTTCCCCAACAAGACACCTCTAAGTAAAATCTATTTCAACATCATTATAATTCAACTCAAGTCTTCCACATATATATTTTTTGGTATCTTCAAATGACATGTCTTTAGTACCATTCAAGGACATAATATTTCTGCAAATATAAGTGCTACAATTATTCGTATCAGGAACAATAGTACCACTATAATGGCACAACATAAAGAAATTTGAAGACATATTTTGTAAAATAAAAATACTCATTTCATCATAAACAAATTATTTCACAATTAAATGCAAACAATAATTGCTATTATTTTGACCATAATAGTAGTAAATTAATTAATTAATTGCAAAAATTCAATTACGATATTTTTTACAAAATATCAATTGAAAAAATTTTACAATTAAAAATATCAAGTATGACAGTTGAATATCAATTTTTACAATTAAAAATTCAATTACAAATTAATTATAATTTTCACACAAGTATAAAGATTTTCTTCTCTCTTTACTTGTCTTTTCTTTCTCAAAATTTCTCAAAAAATAGTTATTATTATAAATTTAATACATGACTTTAAGCGAAGGAGTCATCAATATAAAAAAGAGGAAATTCACTTATAAACTTAAAAACATTCCAGGGATTGAGTATGCTCCTTCATTAGCCTTATAATTCTTAAATTATATTATAAGAAAAAAAATACATAAATTTCTTGATTTTTATATAAATAAAAAGTCTTGAATAGAATAAAAATTAAACTCTGAATCCTTGCACAAATAAGCACCAATCACATGATCATGAAATCAAAATAACCAAATAAATCAAAATAACAAACAACCCATGTTAAATTAAAGGGCTAATATCAATGTTATTAAACTTGGTTTGGATTAGATCATCATATTATTATCATATTGTTGGATCACCAATATTATAATATGTTCATATTTTGTATCATATGAAGCATAAATAAAGTAAAGTGGTAAATGCATAATTTTAAAAAATAGAAAGCTACACGTTAAAATTCCACATACTTTTTTCCTTGAAAAAAAACCCAGACTGATCAACCAATTTAACCAACTAGGTTTAATTAGGTCTCTTACATATCTAATTTTTATTATTAACCCAAACTAGTAGGGTCGCGTTTCTAGTCAAACCATTCAATTCACTTTAGATCCAATAACGTAGGATAATCTATACAAACAAATTTGTATTATAGGTTTTTTTATTCTCATCCCTTGAATTATTGTTTTTTTTCTTTTCACAATTCAGAAGTGTTCGTTTTTATGGTCGAACCTGATTTTCAAAGTGATTTTTGCCTAAAAAGATGTCAAATTGATATTTTAGGTGTTTTATAATTGCTTTGATATGTTGATGTCAAAAATTAAAAAAGACATCATGCACCTGCATTATCAAACAGACTTCAACTTCTAAATCATATAGCATTTTGATTAATATCTCATTTGTGGCATTTCTTCCATTTTCCCATTAAATAACATAACATTTCATGTTCATATGTTCCATTACAAAATACTGAAAGATCATATAAAATGGTAAAAAAAATTAAAATATTAACATACATCAATATTATGATAAAAACATCATTCATGATGAAATTATCTTAAGAAAAAATCTAGTGACTTTTCTTTTAGATTTTTAGGAAAACTTGCAACATACATGTGATAAATAACAACTAAATGTAACATCATATAATAAGAAGGGAGATTATATATTATATTATACTAACAATTAAAATAAGTTGAGAGTCAGTTTAACATCAAACCAAGTTAATATATTTTTTAATCATTTTAAATTAAATTTGTGTTGCAATTCAATGATTAACGCATGGAAGTAATGTAAGATTGCGGGTCCAAAACTTGGAGTTGCTATATTATTTTCCCAATTAACAAAAAAAGGTTAATATATTTTATGTGTTCTAAAACAAAATGGTGTCTTAGTTCAATTGCTTAAAGCACGCGAAGCACCTACAAAGTTGCTGGTTTGAATTGCACCAAGCGCACAACTTGATTTAAAACAAACATAAATGACTTGTTGTCTGTGTTTTTTTTTTTTAAAGGAGGGGGGAGGAGGGTGGACGACCCCTTATACAAAGCAAAAGAAAAAAGAATGGGTTAGACGTGCGGGCCTCTTTCAAGCCCATGCGTCTGGCTCTTTAGGCCAAGCCCAACCTAATATGGCCGGACTTTTTTCCTTAACCATTTTTTTTCCTTTTTTTTAATCTATTTTTATTTAAGTCCATCATGTAAAGTAGGGATTTTTTTATTCAATTTTATCTTTTAGCATTAGGTTGATGGTAAATAGCTTTTATATTTTTGTTGTATAATAAAATAAAAAATTATATCAACCAAGTGGAGTCCATAACCCGAGTCACGAGTTTAGCAAATTGACTAAATATTAATCAAAGAGTCGGGTTGAAATTTGAGCTTCATAATTTATTTTGATTTACTTTTTATGAGGTTATTATGGTCTCAGGACTTGATAAATGGATTGGCAGGTTATTCTCGATTGATCTGAATTAATCCAATAAATTTTTGTCTCAATATTTATAAAAAAGATCTCATCTTGAATATTTATTTTGAGTCAAACTATGTTTTTACTAGTTATCCGAATTGTCTTTGAACCCACTAAGTCGATAGGGTCAATCTCTATATGATTTTGTTTTTCAATTAGAAAAAACATTAGTAACTTTTAGATATTTTTTCTTATATTAAAAAAAATTATCCAACTCTCAATGTAAAACAGACCAAAAATCTAGTTGCAAATCTAAATTACTATGGCTTAAAGAGTGTATGCTAATTCCTATAGCCAAAGCTAAAATACATCCACTAATGCTACCATCACCATCCACCCGGAACAAAATGTGCTAATTATTAGACTTCTACCGTAGAGACATGTCCAGCTTAAAAGGATAGTATTGTTTCTAGGATTCTCTTTGATATTGTAATAGCTTTTGTTTTTTTATTTATTTTGCATGCAAAAACCTATCTCACAATCATTTTAATTAAATACATTTTTTAAATCATAACTATTGTTGTTATCCATTTTAAAGGCCCACGTATATAAAAAAATAAAAAAGGAAAAGAAAATACAAAGAATCAAAACATGTTGGAAGAAAATAATATATATATATAACAGTGGGAAAAATATGCCAGAATGCCTACGAAATTGTCAAAGACTAGTTGATGAGGATTAAAATATACAAAATTGAAAAATTTGACAGTATATTTTCTACTAATGAAGACCTTATTAAGAAAGGAAAATTCAAAATTGTATGTTTAAGGGCTGAATTGGATTTTTTTCAAGGTTTAATTGAAATTATTAAGGGTTTAATTGCAAAAAAAAAAATTGAAGTTAATTCAGGTTTTAATTAGAAGAAATTACAGTCTAGGGGTCGAATTGTAATTTTTAAAAGTTAATTTGATCAAAGTAGGAGCTTAATTGCATAAATATTAAAGTTTGATGGATAATTAGGGACTTGATTGAAGAAATCTAAAAACAAGGACCAACTTGTAAGAAGTGAGGGACTTCAGGGTTTGAAATTGGTGAAATCAGGGGCTATATTAAAGAAAATTGAAAATTTGATGGTCAATTAGGGATCCAATTAACAAATTGAAAACCAAGGATTAGATTATAAAAGGCATTTAACTTTGGGTCTGGAAATCGAGTTTAATAGGGGTCAAATTGCATAAAATTAAGAGTTCAAGAGACAATTACATGTAAAATTAAAAGAAATTGGAAAATGATGGATTAAATTGAAATTTTCCAAATTAAAAATTCTAATTTGTAAGGCTTATCCTAGACAACGCATCGTTCGACTACTATGTATCTTATTCTTTGACAATTTTGGCTAATCGAGTAGGCACTTTCAGACGAAAGCATGTGACATTTCTGATCACCTCTAAGGCTATAACCACCATTATTCAACTGAGAAACACCCACTTTACAACCTTATTTCCATGAAATTAAACGTTTACATCCCATTTTCTCTAATGATCTCAACAAAATCATGTCTCCGATCAACTATCATTACATTTTCAGACTTTTATGTTGATCAGGTTAACACTTTTAATGAATAAATGTGGAACCATAAACCTCCAAATTAAGTAATAATGGATCCAATATAAAAGTATGCACCCCCTCTACCAAGTTTAGGTAATCTCAAGCAACAATGACGTCGGAATTGCTTTGACAAAACCATGAAAGTGACCAACCTAGTCAGCCTTAATTGAGACACTCATTTGCACAAAACCACCCAACTTTTTTTGTGTGTTAACATTTAAAAACTCCTAGAGGGTTCTTTTCAAAGTCTAAAAACACTTATCTCGAGATCAAAGGGCTAAAACACTTCACCTTAGCCTCCAAATTTGATCAAAACCACCTAAATCCAAAACCAATTATCCTATGATGAAACTAGCATAGTTTTAATTTGTTAGAACCCTAACAAACTCATTTAAAAGCCCTGAATCATCCTATAAAAAAAGAGGAAATTGTACCAAAAATGAGAGAAAAAATGGGAAAATTTTGGTTAAGGTCTAAGGGATTCAATATTGAGTTCAAGAGCTCAAAAGAGGTTCAAGGGTTTGGTTTTGCTGTTTTAAAGAAAGGAGAAAGAAAAGCAGCAACAAAAATCTACTCCCATTAAAGATTTCAAGCTTGGAAGGTATCTTTTACAAACTTTGAATGTGGAGCCCATGAGGTCTGTTGGATCCTCTTTTTATTGTTTAATGCAATATTTTTAAATATATTTACATGAAGATTGGTGTCTTAGTATGTTAAGTTGCATTTTAGTTTTATTTGAAATCTGCCAAATATGACAACATGGTATTGATGTTTTTCTGTTTGGTTAATGCATGGTTCCATACTCTCAAGTTTTGGTTTAGTCCCATAGAATGTCAAAATATCAATTTTGAATCCCAGATTGGTTAAGCATGCTTGTTGTTTTGATTTGACAGTTTTGGAAAATGAAACTTAATGCATATTTATGATGATTTGTTGTTTTTGTTTGTTTCAACTATGCTTGGCATTGATAATATGATTGTTGGAATTAAGAAAACATGTTTTAGAGGCTTAAAATGATCATTTTGGGTTTGACAGTGGTTGGCTTTTTTCTAGGCAAGTTATGGGTTTTTAAGACAATGTTCTTCGTGTTTTTTGAAAGGACATTACCTTAACTCTATGATTTGGACCGTTTATTTGCACTGAAAACTTCAAACAACTTGATTTGAAAATAATCTAGATTTAAAATGCGTCAATACCACATATTCATGTATTGATATGCTAGGTTTCTTTCGACCGTCTAAAATATATTTTGATCAAATTATGGCTTTAGAGTGATAATTGATGGTTTTCTATGCTTGATTTTTGATCTATGCATGCTTGCGAATAAAATCATGCCTTTTTTCCCCCTTTAAATCTGGTTTGGTTTAGGTTTCACGTTGCTGGATATAAGCTTGAATGTTCTTTGTGTTCTTTATTTATTTTGTATTTGATCCATTTTATCCAATAAATTTTTAATTTTTTGTTTTTCTTATGTTTAATATGTTTTGACTTTAGGTCATTGTTTTTTGTTTGTTTTCAGGTCTACCCGGTCGCGTTAAAATCAAGTCAGATATTTAAGACTTTGTTTGGTTTTCTACTTTTTTTTATAAAATGATTTCTTGACAAACACACCCTTAAATCTGTTTTTGATAGTTTTTCTAAGAAAAAAAAATAGGTCTTGTCAAGCATGGCCTTACCAAAATATAAAATAAAATAACAAAAATAGCAATATAAAATAAAATAATTGTTGTTTGTTACATACAACCTAATTCTTATAAAAAATGTATTTTTTTTAAAAAAGGAAAAAAAATGTATTTTTTTAAACCTATATTTTTTTTAAAAATAGTTACAACAAATTTATAAAATTCCTCAAGGATTTGATTAATATTTCAATAACCCCTAAAATTTTTAAATCATAAGAATTAATAGTTAATATTCTAGTATAAATATTGGACTTAAAAGTAAGCTGGTATTTAAATTTTAGAAATTGACTAGAAAATTCTCAGAATTATTCTGAATATTCACCAATTTTAATTGAAGGTATTTTTTTCCCACAATATATGAGTTGTGAAAAACTCTTTCGTCTTCCAGGATAGGTGAACTCTATCAGGGCACCTACATGAACCCTTTTACATAAGAATTTATTTGGGCTTACGAGCCCATGATAAATTTAAAATGTCAGATTTATTCATAAGAGTAATTTGTTTTTCTTGAGCCATAAACAAACCACCGATTAGAAACTCATCAAAACCTTTAAACCATATCTAGACCATACAATGCAGCATATCTCAGATAAGGTGCACTGAAAGTATTAATATCTTCTCTAACCACAACTAGTTTCTTACTCTTGAAATTTTTGATAAAAACTAGAACACTCGGCTCTCCTATCGTTCCTAAACCAAATAACTTGGTCGCATCTCTCTGACCACTAATGTTGGGCACTGACAACTAAAAATATCTTTTTAAAATTACAATAATAAAACCATAATATTAAACAAATATTATATGTCAGTGGGCAGGCTGAAGGAGTCCATGCCGCAAATAAAATGTAATTCAATTGCTATTATTATTCACTATCTCAAAAAAATAAGTCTTGTATTTGAGCAAAATATTATTTTAATATATTTTAAAATAAAAAACTAATATTCACCATCATTAACTGCCACGTACTTGCTAAAATAAACAGATCAATGCAACGTGGTAGCTTCTCATCTCATCTCTCTTGATGTTGATGAAAAAGGAGCAGGACAATTTCAAGTAATGCAAGATGAAAACGACCACAATTTTAGCCTCCCACCGCTGATAATATAAGGTGCTGCCTCATCATAATTCATGTATTTTGTTTTTGACTCAACACCATTCTTGTATTCTACAAGACGAGACGGCCATAGCATGCCTCATACCTTAAAGGATAATAAAAAATAAATAAAAAGAAGAAAGATCTAATCATGGTAGGTTTGGTGTGATTGAACATTTGGAGGGGTCAAAATCCACTCGATCTAGATATTGATGACAGGCATGGGGTGACTCCCACCAACTTGTTTGTTGGGTTTTTGTTTCCAAGGGTCTCCCCTTTCGGTGTTATTGAATCTTGAACGACCATGCTATTGGAGAACTTTATTTATTTATTATTGTGTCATACACATAAACTAGGTTATTCTTTCTGATATGTCATGGTTATGTCATGGTCAGATTACGAAAACGTTTGGAAAGACGTTTCAACTCGCGTTTCTAAAATTTTTTTAAAAATAAAAAAATATCATTGGCATGTATTTTGGCATGAAAAGTTATTTGAAAAGCACCCGCAACCACACTGCTAAACACACTTTAAATCTTTTTAACAAAAAAAATTAGATGATCAAAAAAATCTAAATATATGAATTCAAATTTTTTTTTGACATGATGATGTATTAAATCAATCCGAATCAATCATAATTAACATATCAAACATACGACCTAAGTTTTGAGACTATGATAACCATTTAAAAAACAAATTGAGACCAATTAATCATATAGAAACCAAAACAAAACATATAAAAAAGACTAATTCAAAATATTTTTTAAAAATATTAAAATTAAAATATATTGGATTGACCTTCATTTCATGACTTAATCTGCCAAACACGCTACTTGGGCCATGAACTCTATTAGGTTACATATTCTTGTTTTTTAAAAATTTATTTTTTTCATCTAAATAAATAATAACAAAAATAGAGATTTTTTTAAAAAAGTTAAAAGATAAAATTGGAAGAAAAAAAAATTAAATGAAAAAAAAGACAACAACATATTGGATTAACTCAATTTTCTTAGCTTAAATCCATCAAATCTATTATCTAGGTCATAGATAATTTTATTTTTTTAATTTTATTTTCTAGCTAAATATATGGTGACAAAAATAGAGGGGAATATTTTCATAAAAAAAGATAAAGAATGTAATTGGAAAGAAAACAATTGTAGGACAAAAAATAACAACTAAGAGGCTAGGTACGCAAGGTTGGCCTGGTTGACCTAGGGCTTAGGCTCTTTTTTCTTTTTTGTAAGGGGCGGATAACTTATCATCCGCAACTATTTTTTTTAAAAAAAGATAGATGATTGCCATTTGCTCTTACCTAGAGTTTGGCCATCACTAGTGGGTGAGAAATTAATGGTTGATTTTTTTAGTTCGAACACCTTTTTTTTTACAGACTTCTTTTTCTAAATAACATCCTTTTAATATAAAAAAAATATTTTATCAAGCTAAAAAAATTCAGATACGGTCCAAGAACACAAGATAGCGGAGTAAAATTGAACTTCTCTTGTCGAATTAAACTAGTTGACACCAACATCGTTCTTTTTAGTGTCTATAAACGATGTCAACTGATGACTTTCTCTCTTCTTACCGGAATCCAATGAATTTTTTACTTCTCTCTTAAACCCAACAACCGAGAAATAATGAAAATAAACTTTTGGATCAAAGTTTAATTTTTGGTAATTATAGGGATTGTGAGGGTTGAAAAGAGAAAGTAGGAGGATAAAAATGAATTTTTAAATTAAAATTTTTATTGGTAATGAATTTTTTCTAATATATATATATATATATATATATATATATTTCACGGACTCATGACCTGAACAACGAGTTTGATAGGTTAACTTGGTTAACTCTAGTATTTTTTTCTTTTTCTAATTGATTTTTTTTTTTGCTATCGATTTTAATGAGTTTAACAAGTTAACCTGAGTTGACTTAGATAATTTATTTTTGTTTTTTTAATTGATTTTTTCCAGTTTCATCATTCAATATCGAGTTTATTAGAAATTGGCTTTGTAATTTGTTGTGATTTGCTTTTTATATGGTTATTATAATCTCATGACTTGGTATGCAAATTAACAAGTTAACCCGAGTGGACCCGAATAGATCAAATATATTATCGTCTCAATATTTATTAAAAAAATCTCATTTTAAATATTTATTTTGAGTCAAATTATGTTTTTACTGGCTATTCAGGTTGTTTTTGGACCTATCAAGATGACTGAATAGCATTGAATTAATTTCCATATAATTTTTTTCTACTAGAAAAATAATTAATAACTCCAAGATATTTTTTTATATTAAAAAAATAATTAGACCAACAGCGTATCACGGACCAATCATATATTAAGTTAATAGTGTTTAAGTTTTGAATAAGTAATGTAAAGTAGCATAGGTTAAGAAAAAAAAAGCATCTAAAGTAAGTTTCTTGCAAATTTTATAGCTTAGGAAAGAAGTGGGACTGAAGAAGGGGTGGCGCAAAGAGAGCTTAATTTTGAAATTACAGCCATGAAATTGAAATGAATTGAAAAGTAACAAAACGGAAGGTGGATTATGCTAATGTAATGACTCTTCTGTCTCTCTCTTTCTTCGGATTATAAACATGCCCCTAGGCATGGTTCTTCTTTCCCTTTCTTCTTCTTCTACAACTTCCTCACACCCACTTTCTCTCTATCAAAAACCCAATACAGAAAAGAAAAAGAAAAGTCACCAATCAATATACACTTCTCCTGTTTTAATTTTTATTTATCTGGAAATTCAGTTGCTTATAGCATATATATTTCTGATATGATCTGGACGGAGATTTTGATTTGATTGAATGATATGGAAGATCATCTTTGAAATTACTTATCTATCAGAATCCTTGCTCACCTTTTCTTTTGGTGGGTCTGTTAATCAGATTGCTGTGGCTTTCACATTCATGTGATTAAAATTTACTTAATTATGTTTTTGATAATTTTGATGATTAAACTCTGATTGGACTCTGGGTTTTTCTTAATTTTTTTAATAATACGCTGCTTATTTGATGATTAAGCTTAAATTGTGTTCCGGGCTTGGTTATCTTTTTATGGGTTTTGATGATAAAATATGCTGCTTTAATTTAAAATAATAAATGTTGCTTGTGATGGATGGTTTCAGCTTGGGGTTGAAGTGAATGTGTGCCGTATAAGCAACCCTTTTGAGGTTTTTGTTTGTTGATCATGTCAAGGAATCAGTTTATGTGCTTTAAATATATTCTCTTTGCCTTGTTGGTTTTGCAACTCAAATCATTTCTTGTTGTTTGATCTTTTGGCTTAACTAGATAGTTGATGAGACTTTGCTTTGATTATGGGATACTTTTGCTTTGTTGTTTTTGGTTATGGTTATGCTGCTTTAGACTACTAATGGATTACATTTGTTGTATGTCTTAGTAGTTTTGGTGTACTCGATGGTAGTTTTGTCCTTTTGGGTTCTTTCTTCTCTTATACTGGAGTTTACTATATTTGCAATTTGGATTAGATCATTAGTAGGTTATGGTGATCCGTGTTTGATCAATTAAGGATTCATTTTGTGGTCGTGCTTGAGAAATATTGGAAATTTATTTAGTTCATTGAAAATTCTGGTTTAAATCATATTGTTCAAGATAGACAACTAACTCTCTCTTTTTTTTTCTTTTTTCTTTTTTTTTTTATCAGGCAGAGGCTATCACTCTGCTGGACTATGAATTCTAGTTGCTTCATTGCTTGCTGGTTGGGAGGTAAAAAAATCTGGGCTACCCGTTATGGTTGGATAGTGATGGTGTGTTTGGCTTTCGCTGCTCAGTCCCATAAAGGAGTTGTACGTGAAATGTGGTGGATGCCTTTGGTGGATGCATAGTACTTTCTCCTTTATAGTAAGGAAAAAGTTTGGTGGGATTCATTTACATTTGATTGTCATGCTCTTTCTGCTTTTGATCAACTACATTGATAGGATTAGGAGTCTGGAATCTGTTTTCAGTAGTTAGTATAGAGGAGCAGTTTCTAATCTGTTAGCAAAGTTGAGCCGGTGGCAACTTATGTTGTGAAATTAAAATGCTGCTCTTGTAAAACAGAGAGAAGGGAGTGATAATTTATTCAGCTGTGCTGGATAAGTAGATATTAGTTTCTTTAAATTTTAGTTATGGGTTTGCCACAAGTTTCCTCTACTGATAGTGCTAATGAAGTTCCAGCAGCATCGTTGGGCACTTTTTTGCAAAGCCCGCCACGATATGCTGGCATAAGTGGATTGGATGGAGGAAATATTGGCCGAACAGTTGGGCATACTAGGACTTCCTCATTAGGAGATTTCCAGGGGAAACCCTCCTTGGATCTTTCGAAATATTCGGAGAATTCATTTGAATTTGGAAGGGCAGTGGATGTTGTTTCCAATTTTCATGGGTTGAAAACTGGTTCTGTGGATGAAGTTGGTCGTTGGACTCCTAAAAGTGGGAGGAATATTCCAATCCCTGCTTCTAGGATTGTGGGTTTTGAATCACATGGAATGAGTTTTTTAAATAATGGATTTGAGATTCTTTCTGCTGATCATGTGTGTTCTTCTGCTGTTGATGGTGTCACGGTTAATGAGGCTGAGTCAAGTGGATCACTTGTCAGGAAGCGGTTACTGTCATCACCTTTAAATGATATGCTTTCTGCAAAACAATTTAATGGTGAGTCTTTGGATATCAGCTGCAATACTTCTCGGATGAGTTGCCCTACTCATGCTGATCATTTCAAAGGTTCTGCATCACATGACTACAAGAAACCAAATGTTGGCAAAAAAATTCATATCAGTGTGCCATCTCGATCCTTATCTGGCTGCTGGGAACAAAAGAATGTGCCATGTGACGATAGTGCTAGAAGGTCTGTTTGTTTGACTGACGGTCCGTTATTGGAAAAAAATGATGCACTCTCTTGCATTAATTGTTTTTACTCTCCTGGACACAATCATTACCTAGAGTCTAAGGTATCCTCCCAAAAGGGATTTTCATCTCCACTCTCTCTGTCTCCTCTAGGTCCAAAGTCTTGTGTAAGTATGAAAACTGTAGGAGGATGCAGAGAGGTCAAGAGCCAATTTGAGGATTGCTATTTGAATTTAGAAAAAATAGGGCATTCATTTGACAGAAATGACTCAGGCATTAACTTTGCTTCTGAAGAAGCAGAGTTCAGGATCTCAAGCAGATCATTTGAAGATATTGGCTTCTGCAAAGAATTTTGTCCATCTTCCTTGGAAGGCACTACTGACTCAGGTTGGTCACCTTTCTGTCGAGAATCTGCTCCAGCCCAATGCATAAGGCACCTGAGAAGTTTGGGTGGTCTTTCTGTTAGGAGGTCCTTGGTTGGTTCATTTGAGGAGTCACTACTGTCTGGACGGTTCATTTGTGGAAAATTCACTCAGGTAAGTAGCAATGTGATGCTATATGTGTATTTTGGTGTTTGGTTTTTGTTTCATTTCTTGGAAAACATCTGATATTTTATTCTTTTGGATGGCATGTTCTACCTTCAGAGAATTGATGGCTTCCTAGCTGTGTTAAGCATTACTGGAGGGAACTTTTCACCGCAATCACAGAAGCTTCCATTTTCAGTGACCAGTGTAGATGGAGATTGCTATCTACTGTATTATGCATCAATAGATCTTAGTAGAAATTCATCATCAAACAAGTGTAGGGGACAAAAATTTAAAAGATGCCTAAGCAATGATGATTCTCAAATTGTCAGGAGTCGCTTGCATATACCCATGAAAGGTCGAATACAACTGGTAATTTATATCTCTCTGCAAACCTTTTTGGTGGTCCTGAGTTCCTTAGATAAACGATGATTTCTTAATTTCAAATTGTTTCTTCCACCTTTAATGTGGGTTTACATGTTTTGGCAGTCTTCTTTATGTTTATGCTCTTGATTTGTGGTGGAACCTTTTTCCACCTTAGTCACATTTAATGGAAGGGACCGTGATGAACCAATTTGATGAGAATGTCTTTCTTTCGTCACATCCTTTAGGAGTTTGCTGTGTCTATTGCTTATATTTTGTCTTTAGCAGTGAGAAGAGTAGTATTATCTTTTATTTGTTTTACATTTTATTGGCATTTGGGTGTGCTGGTAAATCACAATATTAGACATCTTTGTTCTGTTTCATTCAAACTTTATGCAGCTGCAGATTTTTGTAGTTAATAGGTGGGTTGTTGATGTAAGAAATGTCTGTTATTTACTATCAAACTGGCTTGCTTTCTTCAGGTTATCAGCAATCCGGAGAAAACTCCTCTTCACACATTCTTTTGCAACTATGATCTGAGTGACATGCCTGCTGGCACCAAAGTAAGATGTAGTAGCACTTGGATCATTGTCTCTAGTACATTCAGGCTTAATAAGTATGATTTGCCATTGAACTTTATTTAAATACATATATTCTTGTATCTAGTGTGAGAATTGATGCACCATGAGCAATTGTTTATTTGTTGGCATTCAGCTTCTTGAGGTTTCCTGATTGCTATCACCTTCCTAGATAATGATATTTGTGAGTGACTAGAATGAGTTAAAATGAGTTCTTTTCCCAATCAAAAACTTTTTAAACAATTCTGTTAATTGATTGCTACCTATACTTTTGAAAATGAGCTAGACAATTTGATGGAGTTTTTTCAGAAACCAGAATCAGAAGGTTGAGCCTAATTTTTTTTCTTTTTTTACTAAGCTCCTCATTGTTCAATTGAAGATAGGGTTTTTGTTGTGATGTAACCAAAATCATGAAACAGGCTACCAGCAGCTTTTTTTTTTTTTTTTGGGTTCTTGCATTGCCACATTCATACAAACCTAAAGGTTTATAGTTTGACCTAAATTTTTAACTTATTCTACCTCTTTCTTGTTGTTAATATCAACGCAGACGTTCCTGCGCCAGAAGGTCTCTTTGGCTTCTTCTGGACCAACTTCGACAGAACTGAAACAAGGACAGATGGGTTTGGACACAAAAGTGAAAGACAAGGTGTCACCAGTATCACAGAAAAGCCATCCTGTATACCCTGCAGCTTCTGATGGCCAGAAGAGTAAAATTAAAGGAAGTGAATCCTGTGATATAGTGGATGTGGTTGATGCCAAGAGTTTCCCAAAGCAATCTCGAAATGTAGAAAAGGTGACTGTGGATTCTTTGATGCTCGAGGCCAACTGCAGTACTCCTAAATGCCAGAGTACTGCAGGGAAGGAGTCCGCCGGGGTGGAAACATGCAATAAAACTGACAGAAAACCAACTCATTGTTGTTCAAAGATAAATGAAAATACTCCCGGTGGTGGTGCTCTTCGTTACGCACTTCATCTCCGTTTTCTATGCCCTTCACCGAAGAAGTCTTCTAAATCAGTTCAGAAATGCTTATCTGATCCTATAGCTATACCACAAAAGATGAGCTTAGGTGTGGAAGGGGAGCGTAGGTTCTACTTGTACAATGACTTGAGAGTTGTGTTCCCTCAACGCCATTCAGATGCTGATGAGGGCAAGGTATGTGATTTTAAATTCATGCAATATGTGGCTTCCAAGTGTCATCACTCCACTTAGCTGTGTGCACAAATAGTGAATGAATTGCCCCGATGTGTTGAAAGCTGAAACGGTACATATATAGGTTTGATGCTCATTTCTGGTAAATATTGATAGGGATGTTGAAGCAGCTGATTAAATTCCAGTTCCTAGGAATCATAATTGGTTGCTGCAGCAAATATTATTGGCATCATTAAGACTGCTTAAATTTCTTTTTTTTTTTTCCTTCTCCAAGTAGCATTGTTTTAGAGTTCAAGACATTTGGTAAATTGCACATGCTTGATTTTATATCCTAGTTTAGTAATTCTGAATAGATAATCTCGTGTGAAGAATTCTTTCAAGACTTTCTTCCATGACTTCCAAGTGAAGGTGTCCTTGTCGAGTTTCAATGGGGAAAAAGTTTAAAACTAACAAGAAACATGGGCAGTGCGTAAAAGGGGAAGTAAAAACTTGACCACACAGTGCAACAGAAGTGGCAGAACCCCGGCAAGTTTTCCTTGTGAGTGGGAGTGAGGCACACCAAGAAGCTAAAATGCTTGTTGAGAGCAAGTTTTCTTCATTCTGAATGTGGGAGATTGCTGATATGGACAATAAAAAAATATGTTACTATTTTCTTTCTGGTGTCTTACTAGAACTTGGTTTGCTTTCTTTGGCAGTTAAATGTAGATTACCATTTCCCGGAAGATCCAAGATACTTTGACATCAGCAACTGAAACATCTAATTCATCTCAATGGAGCTGGATTCTTTGCTGACACTGTACATGTTTCTTTTTAGTCATCTCATCTCGAAATGACTGACTGACTGACGACTAGCCCCATACAAGTTGTAAATACCTCAATTCAATAATTAGTGGGTTAAAGTTTTACATTCTTAAGCTCTCGAGATGATTCCCATTTTTGCTCTTAGAGGTATTGAATATGCTTGATGAAGTCCTACCATACGTGAAAGTGCAGACGCGATGCATGGCAATCCTGGTGATCGTCTCCTGGTGCTGCATGTTGGACCACGTAATTTTGGCGGGTAGTGGTGGGTCCATTGTTTAAAAATGAAATTTGGACTTTGTTGCAAGGAATGATCCATTGGGCCTGCCTAAGCCTAGTGCTTCTCATGGCCCCAGATGCCCAAATAAGCCATTCCCATTTGACATAAGAGGTCAGAGGTCAGAGTTTGGTAGCATCTTCATATATATATATATGGATATATATTTAAAGAATTGATTTTGATAGCAGTTTGTATTTTTTTAATTTCAAAATATATTAAAATAAATTTTTTATTTTTTATACAAATATATTAAAACAATTCAAAATCATAATATAATAATTTAAAGTAAAAATTATAATAATAATTACATTACAGAAGAAGAAAAGAGAGATTATAATCAATACTCGTTCGACCATTATAATAGTCATTAAGATAATTTGAGTTCTAGAGGTAGAGATTTATTTAATCAGTAAGCCAATACAAATAACATGATGTTTATCGTCTTCTTTCACAACTTTATATACATTATTATTCTTAGTTATATAAATTTTTATTATTAGTTATATATATTGCATGACAATTAAACTTGTCACGGCACAAGTTAAAAAACAAATATAAATTAATTTTATTTAAAAAAGCAAAAATAAAATGATATTATATTTTAAACTGGGTGATTGTTAATCTAATTAGCCGAGTTTCGAGTTAGCCTGTCAGCCAACGGACTCTATTAAATTATTCTATTATAATTATAAATTATATTAAAAGGACTAGGTAAATTAGTGTAATAATTTACAGTGCCTATTGTTTTTTTTTTTTTTTTTTACCGGTTGCAGTCTTATATGTTCAATTTCATATAATCTAATTAGATTTAACTTTGAGGGAAAAAAAGAAGAAGGAAAAAGCAGTATTAAAAAGGAGTGCATGGTGTTGGCGTTGCGCTGAACAGTCGTTTTGCAAATTTTTGAATTTTTTTCTGCTTTGAATTAATTAATTAATTATTTTTTTGATGCTATGACAAGCCAACCTAAAACAACCCATTACAGGAAACCCAATAATTCCCTGTCACATGATCAGCCATCAACCTTAAGAACCCCACTTTTTTTTTTTGGGGGAGGGGAGGGGGTTTGTTCTTGGGGGCTGAGCTAGTCACACCTCACTAGTCACTAACCTATGGAGTCACAGTACTGCAACTGCAGTATTTCAGTCCATAATAATCACACCACACATCCACTCACTCAGTCTCTCAGACCTCGGTGTGGTTTAGCTGACGTGGCCCTTCATCGTTGAGAAGGGAATAATATCATTCCTCCTGCAAGTTTGAAATGTGATAAATTATATTAATAGATAAATACTATAGCTTTACTAAATATGCATGGCCACGTGTGT
>Ga0325410_1002190_pt1 | contig 21840 bp, 20 predicted proteins | sample PopdelMetagenome_16_FD_206182 | JGI IMG/M metagenome (GOLD analysis project Ga0325410, IMG submission 206182) | Populus deltoides microbial communities from Bellville, Georgia, United States - Xylem-PdIQD-R3 | ecosystem: Host-associated > Plants > Phyllosphere > Stem > Wood/Secondary xylem...
CCTTTCACTTTCAATAGTTAATCACATCAATCAATCCTTTGAATTGTGAGATATGCCTGCATTTAAAATGAATATTTACCATAAATTAAAGCTATCTTATATTATCAGATCTGTTATTATAAAACATGCTCTAGTTAAGGAGTTATTGATACTTTAAGTGCAAAATGATGATATAAAACCTTGATAAAAATGCACTTTTAAGTACTAATCAAAAACACCCCATCTGCAAAAGAATAATTTTGCATGTAATACACTTTACTCTCAAGATACAACAATCCATTAGAATTTTTGGATGCAACAAAAATTCTCCAAACCTTTAAATCAAAATCAGTGCTAACTTAAATTTTAAATTAATAAAGTATGAGAAAGAAAATGTAGTAAAATTTGAAAGGAACATAGAAAAAAAAGATCATGTGTGTGTGTGTGAAAATAGGTTTCCACTAGTAGTAATTAATTTAAGGGATTCAATCTCATTTCTCTTTACAATTGAATAACTCGTTGGCATACTAAACCTATAGTAAACAAATCTGCAATATTGTTTCCAAACCTAATAAAATCAAAAGAAAAAACACCATCAAATATCAAATGTTTAATGAATTTATGTATATCAGTCATATGTCTTCTTTTTTCCATTAAACTTTTTACTTTTAGCCATAGTTATAGTAGCTTGACTATCACAATGCATTCATATAAGTGATATTGGTTCAGAAACAAATGATATATCAATTAAAATTTTTTAATGCCACTCAATTTTTGAACTAACAACATCTAATACAACCAATTATGCTTCCATGGTTGAGCGATTAATTATAATTTGTTTAATATATTTCCAACAAACTACACCACCACATAATGTAAATACATACCCACTAGTAAATTTTGATTCTTCTGAATTAGAAATCCAATTAACATCACTAAATTCCTCTACTAAACAGGAAAACTAGTATAATGAAGTGCATAATCAATAGTTCCTTTTAGATATTCAAAAATTCTTTCTATGAAACTCCAATGTGAAGCATTAGGATTATGCGTATATTTACCTAATCAACCAATTGCATATGCTATATCAGGAATAGTATGATTGACTAGATGTAATAAAGATCTAATAATTTGTAAATATTTATATTGAGACATATTTTCACCATCATTTTTTCTTAATCTAGTAGAAAGACCGAAAGGGCTGCAAACAAGAGATGCATCAAAATAATTAAATATTTTTAATATTTTTTTCAATGTCATGTGAATGAGTTAAAGCAAAACCATTACTGTTTTTCAATAATTTAATGCCCAAAATAACATTAACTAGATCAAGATCCTTCTTATCAAAGTTTTTTGACAAGAAAGATTTAGTAATATTTATAACTTGAATATTAGTACAAAAAATCATAATATTAACATACAAATATAAAATCATATAATTAATTTTAATTTGTTTAACAAACACATTTATCAGCAGCTTTTGTTTAAAAACTTTCGACTAACATAACTTGATCAAATTTTTTATGCCATTGATTCGAAGCCTATTTTAAACCATAAAAAAGATTTTAGAAGTTTATGAACTTTCTTTTCTTGACTAGACACAACAAAACCTTACTTTTCTTGACTAGACACAACAAAACCTTACTGCTTTTTCTAAATCACCATTTAAAATGGTTTTTTTAACATCCATTTAATGGATTTTTAATTTGTAAAAGGAAGCTAAAGCAACTAATTATCTAATTGTAGTAATTTTAGAAAATGGTGCATTATTTCTACTCCTTCTTTAAACTCCTTAGCAACTAACCTACGCCCTGTTTGTTTGCTAGAAATTAGTTTTCTTATGGAAAGTAAATTCCAGGAAAGTGAATTATTTTTTGATGTTTGGTAGTATAATGGAAAATAAGTTGGAAAACACTTTCCAGCGTTTGGTTATGTCATAGAAAATGAGCTGAAAAATAACTTATTAATGTTTTATTTTCTCAAGTTTATTAAAATAATGAGAAACAAATCTTACAAATTAAAAAGTTGAATGAGGATGAAATTGAAAAAAAAATATAATTTCATAAATTATCTCAAATAAAATAAATAATAATCAAAATAATAGAAATCAAATCTAAAAAATAAAATAAAAATGAAAGAAGAAGAAATTAAAATAATAATAATTAACATTTCATAAATTATTTCAAATAAAATAAATAATAATCAAAAGAATGAGGATCAAATTTGATAGATAAAAATTCTCAATAAGAAAATGATAAGGGAAAAGCAAATAACAATTATAAAAATAAGGATCAATGTTAATATAAAAATTAAATTTTAAGAGATGAAATTGAAAAATAAATATTCAAAACAAAATATATATAGCAATCAAAAGTTTAAGGACCAAATTTGATATAATCAGCAAAAAATATGACATTTCTAAATTTTTCACAACTTCCAGAAAGTGTTTTCCGCTCAAATTTTCTAGGAAAACACTTTCTTGGAAACCAAGCCAAATTTTTCTTTGACTAGAAAGTGTTTTCCATTGACCAACTTTTCTAATAGCAAACAAACACAGGAAAATTTAGAAAGTGGTTTCCCAGAAACCACTTTCCAGAAAACAAACATGACCTAGTCTTAAATTTTTTTTTATAGATCCATTAGTTCTCAATTTCTTTCTAACACAATTTCTTTCTAAAAAACTCATTTACAACCTATTATCTTAGAATCTTGTGGCAAATCACTTAAGAACCAAGTTTTTTAGAAATTAAAGAATTTATCTTATCTTTTATCGCTTCTTTTCAAAAAAGAGCTTTAATAGATGATATTGCTTCATTATATGTTTTAGGTTTATTTTCAAGTAAAATGGTATAAAATTAGCTCCAAAATCCTTTGTTATTCTATTTATTTTACTCTTTCTAATTTCACTAGAAGCATGATTATCAACAATGTATATTTTAGAAGAATGACTTTCATTAACAAGTTTAATACATTATTTTTCATTTGGAAAATATTTTTAAAGAAAAATACATCACTTGACTCAATAATTGTATTATTTACACTTTCAAAAAATTCAGAATTTAAAACTAAAAATCAATTAGAAGTACTATTAAAAGAATATCCAACAAATGCACAATCTATAGTTTTAGGACTTATTTTTATTTTGTTAGTAATTGGAATATTTACTTTAAGTAAACACCCGTACACTTTAAAATATTCTTTAAAAAATAGTTTTTTATTCTTCCAAAATTCATATCATGTTTTATCCTAATATTTATAAGGAACTCTATTAAGAATATAATAAGTAAAATACAAAGCTTCACCCCATAAATTAGTAGGCAATCCAGAACTAATTAACATTGCATTAACTATATCCATTAAAGTTCTATTTTTTCTTTTTGCTATCCTATTAGACTACGGTGAATAAGAAGGTGTTATTTGATGTATAATACCATGTAATTCTAAAATATAATTCATTTCATTCGAAGAATACTCACCATCTCTATTAGATCATAAATTTTTTATTTTTTTTCTAATTGATTTTCTACTTCTGCTTTAAAAAATTTAAACTTATAAAATAATTCACTTTTAGAATTAGTCAAATAAGTATAAAAATATATTGAAAAATCATCAATATAAGTTATAAAGTATCTTTTACCACTGTAAGTCAAGACATTATTACTATCATAAGTATCACTATATATTAATTCCAATAATTTTTTTTTTCTACTGGATTAAAAGTATTTCCAAGTTCTTTAGCTTGTGCACAAATCTCACATTTATCTTTTTTTTATTAATATGTAACTTATAAATTAAATCTAAATGCATCATTCTTTTAATGGTATTAAAGTTAACATACCCAAGTATTTTTAAGAGTTTTGATGATGAAAGGATTATATATAACTATCCTAAACACATGATACACACGCTCAACAAATATATCACTTACCAAATATACTCAAAAAAATTAAATATAATAAATGAATTTGATCATAAATGTCATTCCATTAATTATATTAACATTAACCATTTAAGTTTTATACACCACCATAAAAAAATAAATGGCTAAGTCAATAAAATTCACTAATTACAAAAAAAAATTATTATTAATTATAATTTTAAATCAATATTCTAATAATTTTACTAGTAAAATTTGATATTGTTACTCACCAATCTTAATAGAAAAATGTTATGAAGAAAAAGCTGGAATGATTTTGACACAAACAAGAATTACAAGATATATAGGTCTTATTTGTTTTCATGAAACCACTTTCTTGGTAAACTTATGAAAAGTTAATAAAAAAAATGAATTATAGTCAAAGAACAAGTTAAGCCTTTATTCCATGAAAGTGTTTTTCTTTTCTTATCTTTGGAAATGAAAAACACTTTTTTTTTTTACAAAGAAAACACCTCATACAAGCAAACTATGGCTGTTGCAAATATCTTTCTCTATCTCTCTCTCTCTCTCTCAAATCTCTTTATTGTAATAAAAATGATCATAATTTCCTTTTGATATTTCTCTGTGCAAAGATCTCCATTATAGCTCATTGAATCCTCTTATTTTAGATAACCCTTTTCTTTAAATGTATCTTTATTATCTACTATATGTTTTTATCTTCTACGTTTGGCTTTGTAGCTATGATTAGGCATAAATTTTTTGAATCTTGTTAATTTGCTATGTTTTTCATGTTTTGTTTGGTTTTTAGAAAAAAAAAACATTGCAATCCATGCTTTGTTGTATTTAGGATCTCAAGATCTTACTTGTTAATTTGATTGATGATTAATCCTATATGCATCTAAGAAATTGAATGGCCTCTGCTTTATAAAATCCAAGATGCTTCTAAAGTTAGTAAATTACAGTCAAAAGAAACTTATTTGCTTAGTTATTTCTCAACAACCTTGGCCTCTACTTTTCTTTTGTTGTTCGGCTCATACTCTCTCTTTTCCTTCCTTTTCAACTATCATCATCACCATAAGAAAGTCCACTTTCTCTTCCCTTTTATCTATGTTTCTACCCTTTCTTATGCTCCCCCCCATAATAACGACTACACCTTAAGCTCAAAATTCTCTTCTGGAAGCTCATAACAAGATGTTTTTTGTCTTTCTCTGTGCTTACTCTGTTGGAATAATTTACTTTTATTAATGCTTGGAAATAGGAATTTAGCTTCCTCTCAAGAGAAATGCTTTCTCGAAGTGTATAAAAGACTGGTAGAAAAGGTTCATGCCTAGGGTTTGCTAACTTTGAAATTCATGCGCAACCGATCTCTTCATAGTTCTTAGTCAAGAAAGAACATGATGCGCTTTGAATATAGCAATCTTTAAAACACCAATATGATTATTTATATTCATTAGTTTGCATGGCGAAATCAAACTACATATGCTCATTTCATTTCATTTCATTTTTCTCTCTTGTTCATCAAAATTTGTAGTGGTTCTTTTAGATGCATGGACACCGATGGGGCATAAAGGAAAGATCAGAGATGAAGCAATTTAGGGTTAAGAGAGTGAGAAACGAGAATAGTAATCCACTTTAAATTAAGCTGTTTAGGGTATTAAATATCATTGCAATAATTATAATACACTGTTAGCTACTCTTATTTCTAGCATTTTAATTTATAATGTATGTCAGTTTGCTATTTAATATGCTTAATTTTTGGATGTTTATTTCCTCAAATTTCTTACGTTTTGTTATCATAAAACTTCACTTACTTGTTATGGATAATAAAATTATTCATGCAACATATATGAAAGCAAATGTAATTGTTATAGCTACAAAGATAACTATTATTATAATTTATATACCAAAAAAATCACATATAAATGCAATTTCTCAAAAAGAATTCTATATAGATAGCATTTTGAATCAAGGTGATAAACATTGTGTAGAACAAATTCATATGAAACTAGTTGTATTTTATAATTTATATGACATTCTCACAAGTCATGACCTATATTACGATCAACTCAAAATGTGTCTATTAGGGAGCAAGTAATTATGTTCTTATAAATTATAGGTTGAAACCAAATACTTCTTTTTATTAGTGGTATTTACTACATTTCTATTGAAACTATCCATCGTTACTTTAAAATTGTATTAAAAACAGTTATTAAGTTATACAAACACCTTATTAAAGACATAAGGAATACAGTTTCCACAAAAATAATGAATAATCATAGATTTTATCCTTATTTTAAGTTATGAGAACAATACCAATATTTTTATACATTAATTAATTACATTTAAAAGAAAAGGTTTTAAATTATTTTTTCTTGTTTATATAGGATTTTGTGGGAGCAATTGATGGTACTCATATGTTCCTGTTGTAATTCAAGGAAATTTTTTAGGTTGAAAAGAGAGAACCACAAAATATTTTAGCAACTATAACTTTTGATTTAAAGTTTATATATGTTTTAACTGGCTAGCAAGGAAGTGCACATGATTCACGTGTTTTAGATGATGCACTCTAAAGACCTAGTGGTCTAAAAATTCCAGAAGGTATATATAAAATAAAATATTTATTATATGCAATAAACATATAAAATGTCTAATTAGATAAAGATAGTAATAGGTTTTTTTTTATTTGTAGGTAAATATTATCTTAGTGATGTTGGTTATGACATTCGAAAAGGAATTATTTCTTCTTTTGAGGGAGTTTGATATCACTTAAATGAGTTTACAAAATATTCATTAGAAAATGAAAATGAGTTATTTAATCTTCAACACTCTTCATTGAGAACCACTATTGAGCGAGGGTTTGATATTTTGAAGAGTCGTTTTAGATCAATTGATGGGAAACCTTTTTGATCTTATGAATCACAAGTGAATGTTGTGCTTACATGTTTTATTGTTCACAATCACATAATGGGAGTTGACTCTTATGACTTTTTTATAAAAGAAATATGTCCTGAAAGTAAACCAATTAGACGAACAATCAACTTAAGCCAATGGGAGGAGAGGGTAGAGAATAGGGAGTGGATAACAAAAGGAGAAAATATTGCATAAATCATGTGGAATAATTATAACAATCAAAAGAAACTAGTAATTAAGTGTTAATTATATATGTTTGTTTTATTATGTCTTTCTTGAGTTTGTGTTATCTTTGTTATGTATTTGGATTGCTTAATAACTTTATTATAATTTCTTATGTATTTTATGTATTCTTTTTTAAATATTAATTGTGTTTTTTTTATAAAATTGATTAAATCTAAATATTGTATGATTTTATTTTGTATAAATTTATAATTATTTTGTAGAAATGAGTACCACAAAGAATGAAAAATGCAAGGGTAAGCACTTCACATGGTCTAAGCCTATATCTCACATGCTACTTGAGGTATTAGCCGAAGTGGCACTTAAAGGAAACAAGCCTTCTTCCACCTTTAAATCAGAATCTTTTCTGAAAGTGGCTACAAAAATTAGTCAAAAGTTCAACGTGCAATGCAAGTCTAAGTATGTGAAGAATCATTTCAAAACTATGATAAAAGAATGAGGAATAATAACCAAATTTACAAATAAAAGTAGCTTTGGTTCACTACAAGATTTCACAGTTTTACCGACAGAAAAATTCTGTCGGTGTGTGAATAGAAGTTCGTCGGTGATTTTTTTACCGATGTCATCACCGACGGATGTAGGCTTTCCTTTCGTCGGTGATTCCCCATTTCATCGCTATATCGGTCGGCAAAACAAAAAAATCATTTGCCGATAGTTTTACAAACGGAATTTGCGCGCAAAAAAAAATCCTGCTTGAACTGATTTTTAGTCCGTTGGTAATATCGTGATTTACCGACGGTTAGTAGCCGTCGGTAAATCTGTCGATGAGTGTATGAAATACCGACTGAATATATCCGTTTGTAAATTCGTCGGTAAGTGTGGCAGCTACTGTTAAATGCAGACGGATTAATTTTGTCGGTAATTCTGTCGGTGAGTGTTTAAAATACCGACCGAATGAATCCGTCGGTAAAATCATTGGTAATAGTTTTTTTCTAAATTTGTTTTTAAAAAATTATTTAGGATATATAATATAAAACTATATAAATTAATAGTAATACAAACCAATTATGCAAATAAAATTTATATTAAACATTAAAAAAAAACAAAGTTAAATAATATTCATTACAAACTGAATATGTTTCAAAAAAAATATGAAATGAAGTTTTAAAGGTAAATAATGTTTATTACAAATTAATATAAAGGTGGGCTGGAGGAGAAGGAGGAGATCTTGGAGGAGGAGGCTGGTGGTTATACGACCAAAAAAGATTAGGCGCACATGTTCCACTATTTACCATGTTCATAACCATTTTGCAAAGCTGTTCATAAGCCGCTTTTTGTTGTTCATAAGCCGTTTTTTGTCGTTCATACTCTGCTTTTTGTTGTGCTTGAGACGCTTTGAGTTGTGCGTACTCCGCTGATATGTGGTCGTATTTGTCGGTGAGATGAGCCGTGTATTGCTACAAGGCCACGAACTCCTTAGATTGGGAGCTCCCAACGGTTGAAACACTACGGGTCGACCGCAAGTTGTCGGCCGTAGTGTTGGAGAGCCCGTAAACCCGATTTTTATCGGGTCCACCTGACGAGCCAACCTCCATCCACAAATCTGGATTGAATTCCGGAAGGGTCAAAATACCGTCCCTGTATCTCTCTCTCAACCGATTATTATAGGTCTCCTGAAAATAAAAAAAAGTAATCATCATATTCAATTCAATAAACATAATAACTTACAAAATAAAATGGTCGAACAAACATACCACAAAATGTTGGGCACGGTTATCAACGAATTGTTATGCCCCCTTTTGGCGGTCTTGACTCCGCGCATGCGTCTCCACACACAGCTCCATCGGGCTCGGCTCACGTCTAAGAAACGCAGCCTATAATGAAAAAAGATATATTAACAACAACTTAATTTAACGATATATTTCATTTAAATTAATCTTACCATCTGTTTCGCATGTGCAGCAAATGGAACGGAGCTGCCAATGTGCGTTGTCACCGAGCCATGGATTGGTCGATTCCAGTTGCCAGCACCGGACTGTGAGCGTCATGTGAACTGCTAAGACATCACGTGCTCAAGATAGTGTGGCCATATATCTTCCGGGATGTATATCAGTTTGAAATCCCTCCAAACCGCAACATCGTTCCAGCCTTGGAAACCCCTATCCCTCGCGGTTTTTTTGCCCTTTTCTGTGCTTCATACCAAAAATCACGCAACCTACTTCACGCAACCAAAAATTATATTTCGAAACATAAATTTTAATCTAAAAAAAATCTTGTATTTTTTTCGATCTTACCTAGTTGCCGCGTAATTTTCCCACACCCTCCTCACAACAGTGTTATGCTCATTGTCCCAGCAGAATTTGTGCTGTGTATAAATAAACAAGTTTAAATAAAAACAATAATTTATTTACAATTATATTAATAATTTAATAGAAATAAGCTGAAAATTATAAATTAACACCAACCTGAAATCTATCAAACCATGCATTGATTTGAGGCATCCATTTAGGATGCTTGGATATCTGACTCCATTGAAACAATGGAATTTCCATCGACAATTTAAACGCCGATGATATTACTCGGGCGGCCTCAATGTTTGTGAACCTGAAAATAAATGAAATAAATTAAATAGTGATTACTTCATAAATTATGTTGTAATTAAAAAAAAATTAAACCTTAACAAACTTACATTGAAAGGTCGTTCTTCCACTATGCCTCATACTTGCAGGTAAATTGATTTCGCTGGGAAGGCACGCCGCCTCTGCGCTGTGAAGTGCTGGAAAAGGCAGCATCGGTTGACAGCACAGGTGGTGTAGGTGTCTCTTCTTGAGAGGCACCTAGGGAAATATCATCATCGCTGCTAGACGAACTAGCTGCGACCGTATGTGAGCGACCAGCTCTGGTTTTCATTCTACGCATCTCCATAATTTTATACAAATAATTATATAATTAAATTCAAATGTTAAAAAAAAAATTCGACTGCACCTCCCCTATATCGGACACTACTCCCCTATACCAGATACTACCCAAATCCACAAACCTGCACATATTAACAAAAGCCACAACCAATTGACTCAATCTATACTAATTATTCCAACATATTCAATTACTAATCCTAAGGTAAATTCAACATTAAAAATTACAATTCAACAAATTATTCAATAATTATGCCAATACAACAATAAAATATATTCAATAAAAAAACTGTAGACTAACAATTAAAATTAATTAAAAACAATTAAACATAAATCATGCAATAATAAAGTAAAATTAACAATTATTTCAAAATATTCAATTACTAATACTAAGGTAAATTCAACATTAACAATTACAATTCAAAAAATTATTCAATAATTATACCAATACAACAAAACAATAAATTAAAAAAAACTCTAGAATAACAATCAAAATAAATGCAAAACATTAAACACAAATCATGCAATAATAGAGTAAAATTAATAATTATTCAAACATATTCAATTACTAATTCTATGGTAAATTCAACATTAACAATAAATATTCAACAAATTAACTAATAAGAATTATTATGCCAATAAAACAATAAAAATATTCAATAAATTAAAAAAAAATTATAGACTTTAGCAATGAATTATGCAAAAAAAACTATAGATTTTATCTACATTACAAAAAATACATTAAAACAAAAAACATACCAAAACAAATAGCAAAAAAAAACCCTTAAAGCAAAAAACATACATACCTTTTAAACTGATGGAAATTCACGAGAAAAATTGCTAGAGATTGCTAGTGAAACCTTTGAAGAACGGAGAGGAAAAGAATCGGTGAAAACCTGAGGAGAAAATCGGTGAAAAAACTAAGGAGAAGAAAAAATAAACTGAAACGGCGGATGGGGGGACTTATATGGCAGTTTTACCGGCGGATTCACCAACGGATATAAAATTAATTATTATTTTAATTTATTCAGTCGGTGATTCGTCCAAAATCCATCGGTAATTTTTGAATTTCACACCAAAATTTTTAATGACCCTCCATATTTTTCATGGTACGTCGGTAATGCCGTCGGCGAGCTGACGTGGTCAGAGATGCATTTAATGCACAACCCTTTGGAATTCACGCAGTCCGTCGGTATGGCGTCGGTAAAATTGACCCGCCGACAACTTGCCGACGTACTTATATCCGTCAGTATAGTCGTCGGTGATTGTGGCATTTCAAGTAATTATTTTCGAACTCTTTGTGAAATGCCGACGGACTTAGTTCGTCCGTCGGTATAGACGTCAGTGATTGTGGCATTTCAAGTATTTATTTTCCAATTCTCTGTGAAATGTCAACGGACTTAGTCCATCGGTATAGACGTCGGTGATTGTGGCATTTCAAGTAATTATTTTCATGTTACAAAATATATCATCCATAATCTATAATTATTTCAAGTAATTATTTCGTGATTGTGGCATTTCAAGTAATTATTTCAAGTAATAAATATTTTGTGTTACAAAATATATCATCCATAATCTAAATTACATGAAAGAAAGGGTTTTACACAGGGCTTAAATTTGATTATTAGTCAGAAATTTCTTCTTCTCCGTCATCAATTGAATTGTCATCACCCTCAACGCAATCTTCAATATGGATATTGTCTTCTTCATCCACATTTGCTTGTCCGCTAGAGCTCAAAACAACATTCAACTCTTCTGCGTCAACATCAACAAGACTATCATTGAAAACACAAAAATTTGAATTTTTTTCCAATTCAATCGAAGGACCAACTCGATATGGTTCAACTAGCTCACTAACTTGAAAGACTTCATCTCGCACACTTATGTCTTCGTTCTCATCCTGAATAACCTCGACACGACCCCGGGGTTTCGTTTGTAAAACGGACAACCAATCAACTCTTGATCGATCCCTTGTAAATGAAGGGGTGTATGTGTAATAAACTTGTTGACATTGCTTTACGAAAACAAAAACATCGTTTATGTTGCAGAGTCTAGCTTTTGAGTTGATTTCGACCAGACCATAGTGCGGATCAACTCTGATTCCTCTGTTAGTCGTGTCATACCAATAGCATTTGAATAAAAACACTCTATTCTGTTCGTTATGATATTGCAGTTCGACGACCTCTTCTAATATACCATAGTAGTCAACTTCTAACTCACTACTAGTGGATCCCTTAACACAAACATCGATGTTGTATGTCTTTCTTCCTTGCCTGTATTCTTCAGTATGGAAAACATATCCATTGACAAAATACCTATTATAGCACGTACATTTTCTTTCAGGCCCCAGGCTTAGTGAAGACGATGACTTAGGCGCACTCCTTCCCATTTGATAAACCTTGTATCTAATGTACATCAATAAACAGTAAATGAACGAGAATCTCGTAATGACATGCATACGTAAAGTAATTTTGCAAGCTAGAATGAGTTTGTGATAGTGCTTACATGTGTTTTGAACCACGTGACAAACTGTTCATCTTGTAATTGAAAGATCTGGGATTCAGTCAGCTGTGAGTTATTGGAGAGCAAATATTGTCAATGTTGCCTACAAGTAATGATGAGTGTATGATATTACAATATATAATTAACAGTATATTACTAACAAAGTTTAATTAGCATAAACTTACTGAATAAAAGGTCTCAGCTCATCACAATTAAATAGAACATAGTTGTGTGCTTGTTTGAACTCTATTTCCGACAAATATCTTCCTCTTACGGCATTTTTAGGTGTGGGTCGTCCAGTATTGGAGAATATTGACAAGTTCCCACTAGAAGGCACTTCATTGCCATCATCATGCCGTGGAACGCGATTGATTCTCGTTCTCAGATGAGGTTCGAAATAGTACGAGATAAATGTTGAGATCTCCTCAACAATATAGGCCTCACATATCGAAACCTCAACATGTGTCTTTTTCTTAACCTTGTTCTTGAGATTAAACAAGTACCTGTATTGAAATATTAATCAAGTATTTTCAATTAAGAGAAACATATAAAATACTTTTATATATGAATTACATTGCAACTGTAATATCTAACCATTCGAATGGGTACATCCATCTATATTGGACCGGTCCTCCAACTTTTGCCTCGAATGGTAGATGTATAAGGAGATACTCCATTGAGTCAAAAAATGATGGAGGGAATATTATCTCAAGTTTGCATAGTGTCTCGATGATATTCGTTTGAAGCCTCTCAATGTGATCAACATTCAACTTGCTGGAGCATATATCTCTGAAGAAATGACTGATCTCCATGAGTGCATCCCATATTTCCTTTGGCAACAAATCACGAAAAGCTAATGGGATGAGTGTTTGCATAAACACGTGGCAGTCATGACTCTTCATTCCATACAATCTGCAGTCCTCTATATTAACCAGCCTTGATATGTTCAATGCATGTCTATCCGGAAAACGCAGACTCTTAAGCCATTTGTAGACTAGCAGTTGTGCGTTTTTCTCTAACACGAAGCTTGCTCTTGGTTTTGCGACCCGTGACTCATCATAAACCAACTCTATATTTTTACGGTTACAGTATAAAGCTATATCCAATCTAGCCTTGATGTTGTCCTTTGTCTTCCCCTTCACATCCATGATGGTGTTGAAAATGTTCTCAAACATGTTCTTTTCGATGTGCATGACGTCAAGGTTATGACGGAGCAGATTGGTCTTCCAATAAGGAAGCTCCCAAAAGATACTTCGCTTTACCCAATTATGGGTCAAACCAAAACCATGAAACTTTTGCTGACCTGATTGAAGGCCAAACACGATGTCACCGTACTCTGAGACAACATCATGCAATTCTTCACCAGAAAGACGCGGGGATGCAACATCTTTTTCAACTCTGCCAACAAAGAAATCTTTTATGTTCTTTCTGTACCTGTGATTAAGTGGCAAGAAGCGACGGTGACAGTCAAAAAAATAAGCTTTACCTCCATTTGCTAGCGTGAATGCCTTGTTGTTTTCTATGCAGTATGGACATGCGAGTTTCCCATGCCTGCTCTAACCAGAAAGCATTCCATAAGCTGGAAAATCATTGATAGTCCACATCAAAGCCGCCCTCATAAGGAAATTTTGTTTCCTCAATATATCATAAGTCAGAGCTCTAGAGGACCACAACTGCGCCAACTCATCAATCAACGGTCGAAGACAAACATCTATATTCTGCCCCGGGCTGCTTAGATCAGGTATGACAGTAGATAAAGACAAGAACTCCGGCCTCATACACATTCCCGGTGGCAAGTTATAAACTATGAGTATGACTGGCCAACAAGAATAAGGAGCAGCAAACGACCCAAATAGGTTGAATCCTTCTGTACATAACCCAAGACGCACATTTCTTGATTCAACTAAAAAGTGAGGATGAACATTGTTAAAGCGTTTCCACGCTTCGCCGTAAGAAGGATGAACCATCACTCCATCAACCGCATGGTGTGCTTCATGCCATGTCATGTGCTCAGCAGTCCTTGGTGACATGAATAACCTCTGCAGTCTAGGTGTGATCGAGAAGTATCTAAGTTTTTTATATGCCACTAGAGTCTTTCCCCCGCCAATTCTAGGTTTGTAACGAGAATGCCCGTATGTCATGCACTCGGTCATCTTAGCATTTTCAAGGTAGTATAACATGCAGAAGTTAGGGCACATGTCAATTTTCTGGTATCCTAAACCAAGGGGTTTCATCATGGACTTCACAACATAGAAGTTCTCTTTCAGCCTGTTCTCTTCATGTAACATGCTTCTTGCCCATTCAATAATCTTGTCATATCCGGCCTCACTCAACCCGTGATCTGACTTGATGGTGAACACCTGTGCTACGACCAATAATTTACTATGGTTCGTACAGCCATCCCATAATGGTTCGTCATAATCTTTCAACAAATCAAAAAACCTAGCTGCATCTACATTAGGTTCTTCTTCTACGATTGGACATTGACTAACATTACCTTGATTCATTCTCACTGCATCCATAACCATATTTCTGTAAGGATTAGTGTTGTCATTTGCCGCTTCATGCATGTTGCTAGCACTAGAAGTAGACCCAACCACTGTTTCTTCCATTCTCCTCTCACTAACATATACTTCTCCATGTGCATACCAACACTGGTAATTTTCCATAAACCCTTTGTGTAGAAGATGCATCATTACAACATCTGGATACAGATACTTTTTATTTTGACACTTCCTACATGGACACCTAATACCGCCTCCAGTAAAATTTCTAGGAATAGATGTTGCAAAATTAATAAAACCTTGAACCCCGTTACAATAATCCATCCTCCGCAATCCTTAGGGTGAATCTCGATACATCCATGATTTATATCGAACCTCTATAAAATTATGATGACATCATGTATTAATTAACTAAATTAGGTAAATAAACTTGCAAAAATATTACTTTACCTCGAGATTATCCAACAAACCAATCACAACTTCTCATAAATATTAAATAGTTCCATAAAGTTTTAACAATTTACAAACAAATACAATCTTACAAAATCTAAAACAAACCATAACAGGTATAGAATTATACATTCATATACTACAAGTTTGTTTGAGAAATAATAATACAACATGTACATCTACTAACAAAATACATATACTAAAAAAGCAATAAAATTGACATTTAATTAAATGTTCAAATTTACAAAGATAGAATTACTTACAAAAATTGATAAAATCCATCGGTAAATCAGAACACGGATGCTGTGACCACAAAACTTCAAGAAATATAACTTGTTGTGCTGATATGAAGGAGATTTTTGTTTAGGGGGGAGGGGGGGCTGGTTGTTTGCAGATGGGGAGAGTTGGGATTAGGAAGAAGAAGGAGAAATAGGGGAGGAGAGGGTCAGCAGATTGGACATATATTAACTTTTCCAGATGATTTCACCGACCGACACTCCGTCAGTGAAACCATCGATGATTCTGATGCAACAATCAACACGTCACTGTACGGATCTGCCATTTCAAATCTGTTGGTGATTCCGTCAATAATATAAACGGCGGTCGCTGTACGAGCTATCTTTTTGAATCCGTCGATGATCCCGTCTGAAAAAATAACCCACCAAAACCTCCACGTTAGTGACCCGCCTTTTTTTTTACGACGAAAACTTTTCCATCCGTAATTTAGTCGGTAATTACCGGCGGAAACTTTCCATCAGTAGTTACCAACTGAATTACGGACGGAATATTGTCCGTCGGTAATTTCGACCTCAAATTACCGACAGAAATATTCTGTCGGTAAATCCGTTGCTATTTAGTGAATTTCTGATAGTGGTTGGGATGATTGTTTGAAGATGATTACAGTTTTGAAAGATGTATATAATGAAAAAAAATAAAAGTACGATAAATAGAATACTCTTTGTAATTTTTACATTTACTTTTATTTCCAAAACTTTATACAAGGAACTTAAAAATTGCATATTCTAAACTTTATGAACAAACACGTCTGTATCATGACAAAAATCTCAACAAAAAAATTGATATGTATAAAGCAATGACAATTATTGTTGGAAAAGACATGGCAACTGGAAATTATGTTAAATCATATGTTGATATTAACTTGGAAGAGAACACTCAAGTGCAAGCTACTTCAATTGAAAATGATGGTGAATATGAAAAAATCTCAAAAGGAAAGGAGACATCTTCCTATAGGAAGAGAAATCATATATATGAAGATGACGATGTTGAAAAGTTGTTTTAAAATATTAGAGATGTAGCATTTGCACTTCAAAGTCTAAGCAAAAATCAACTTAATCTTAATGAGTTATCTGAAGAATTGATAAAAATTGAAGGCTATGATGAGATCACTTTATCCAAAATGAAATGGTGGCAAAAGTATTTATGGCAAAAAATGTTAATTTGAGGAAAATTTGGGTTCAAAATTTTATGAACCAACACTACTATAGGCCTGATTACATATGATTTTACCAAGATAAGAAAGTCTATGTATGTTATTTAACAAGTATATTTATGTTTGTTATTTGATCTAGTATGTTTATGTTTGTTAATTTGAACTAATATATATGGGTATGACATTAAAACCTAATATTTAAGCATGACCATGTTTGATATAAGATATTTATATTTATTTTCCAATGCTTAAATGATACATATTAAATGGATATTAAAGGGATAATTGCCTATACCCCCTTGAAAAAAAAATCTTTTATCCAAAAAAACCCATCAAAATATTTTTGTATCTATTTATCTATATAGAAAACTCTTCATACCAAAAAAAGCCCAAATATCTAATTCTTACTTAATACCATTAACTAATTTGGATTTCTTAACATGAAAAAAAAAATTATTTTGAGGTTTTAAAAATGAAGAAAGAAATTAATAGATTTTACTTAAGAAATATTTCACAAGGTTATATATCTATAATATTATATTTAAAATATTTATATTAGATATATAGTTTTATTGTATAAAATAAGCTATATATAAATATATGACATATATAATAAAAAAAATCACTATTGCACTTTTTCTATTTCTTTCTTTTATTGTAAGTGAAATGGCTATACCGTTTTGTTTCTCCTTCTTATCTCTCCTCTGGAATGGATCTAAGCTTTGCTTTTTTGCTCCAACACGTGGACTCAGGCAAGGGGATCCAATTTCTCCATACTTGTTTGTGCTTTGTACGGAGAAATTGGTTTGTTTAATAACAAATAAAGTCTCAAAGAAGACTTGGTAAACAATTCATATTTTGATAAGAGGTCTAGGTATTTCTTATTTGTTTCTGTGGATGATGTACTATTATTTTCTAAAGCTAGTACAATTGAGATGCAAACTATGACTAGTGTACTAGTAGATTTTTATAGTTCTTCTGGTCTAAAGATTAACATTGAAAAGTTGAGGGTGATGTGCTCAAAGAATGTCTAGAGACAAGTAAAACATGAAATCTCCCAATTATCTACAATTAAATTTTATAACAACCTTGATAAGTATCTCAAATTTCCACTGATCCAATGGAGAGTTAAACGATTTGATTTTGATTCCATTATGGATAGGATTCAATCGAGGCTTTTAGATTGGAAGAGAAGGTTGTTGAACAAGACGAGGAGAGTTACCTTATCTAGAATAATATTATTATTGATCCCCACTTTAGTTATGCAAATTTGTTGGCTCTCTCAATATATTAGTAATGGTATTAACAGATTATGATGAAGTTCAATATCAATTAGGATTTAGGCTAATAGGAATTAGAGTTTGTAAGAGTATTAATATTAGCTAAAAGAGAAATCCTAGTTAATGTAAGAATCCTTGATGAAGAAGGATAAATAATATACAAGTTTATTAGAATTCTTATTTAATTAGAATGTTAGATTCCTTATTAGATTAGGATTTGTTTTGAATAGTTTAATTCATTGATTATCTAGAATTTGAGGTCTATAAATAGACTTGTAATCTTAAGCATTATACACATGTATAGAGAGATATAGAGAAAAGCAATAAAGGTGTATCTTTTGAGAAAATTCTTAATAAAATATCATTCCTCTCATTCTTCTTCTTATTCTTTAGCTTTGTTCTTATAAATTAGCTACCACACCCTATCCTTCTTTTCCAACAAGTGGTATTAGAGCTTAGGTTTGATTATTTAACATGGCTAATTCAAAATTTCCACTTCAATATCCTAGGTTGATAAAAGACAACTATCAAACTTAGTGTATTCGAGTAAAAGCTTGACTAGGTTCCTCAGATATATGGGAGACGGTTGAAAAAGGCTTTGAGGAGCCTATAGATGGAGCAACGTTGACTTCAGCTCAAAGGGAGGCCGTGCAAAAGGCATGAAGGAAGGATCAACTAGCACTAACAATTATCCAACAATGTCTGGATGACACCACTTTTGAGAAAATGGCCAATGCAACCATCACCAAACAAGTATGAGAAGTTTTGCAAGAATCAAACTAAGGAGCTGAGAATGTGAGAAAGGTACGTTTACAAAAATTATATGGTGAATTTGAAAAGTTACATATGCTTGAATCAGAGAATATTTCAGACTACGTATACAATCAAATAAAGAGATATAGGAGAAGATGAAAGAGACACGTGTGGTAGAGAAGATCCTACGCTCGTTATAAAAAAAGTTCCATTATGTGGTGGTCGTCATAGAGGAGTCACCAAATATGGATTTTCTTTCAATACAAGATCTCATGGAAATATTACAAACCCATAAGGAAAGAGTCAATGAGATTCAAGAGGATGTAGGTACACAAGCACTTTTTTCAAAGTAAGATGGTTCTGGATATTCCCAAGGAGAAGGAAGAGGAAGATTTAGGAAAGGAGGTCGAGAAAGCCGTAACAAATCAAACGATCGACCTAATAAAAAGAACCTGTCAACTGGTTTAACTAGCAGTAGCAATTCAAGATTTAGATTTGACAACAGGTTTGACAAATCAAAAGTTAAATGTTATAATTGTCAAAAGACACGTCATTATACTAGGCCAAATGCTATAACTTTATAGGGTGGCTTGGAATTTTCTAGCTAGGCCAAAAGCTAAAGGATATTTGGGAGTGAGTTCTATTATGACAAAAAAAATAAGGTTATGTTGTTCAAATAGTTATGGAGATATAATGATGTTTCAACATATTAGAGGTCTTTTTTAATGTGAAATATCAGTATGATAATAGCAATGTGATTCTAAAGTTTTCATGATTCTAAGGTATTTGTGCTATAATTAATGGGATGAAAAATTGCTCATTTACTTTGCAAGATGCAAATTCAGTGGCTATTAGAAATGAGACTCAAACTCCTTTCTATACTTTAAAATGCTTAGGAGATTATGTTCTAAAAACAAGTTATCCTATTCTTTATGTTGTTTTGAGAATCAAAATGCCACAGTACCAAATATAGAAACTTAAAATAACATCAACTAAGAATGAATGTTAACACGGGGGAGGAAACTTTGGAATTGAAAAAAGGTTAAGGAAAGAAAATCAATACTTATGTTATCTAAGATTTCTTCAAGTCCAAAGGTTATGGATGGAAAGATTTGGAAGCTAGACTCAAAAAAATTTTTTATTCAAGTGTTCTAGAGACAATTCTTTTGCTAGGTGATTAACTATTTCAATCAGATATTTAATTCTCTTTACTCTTCTAAAGTTATAGTTTAATATTTGGCTGGCTATTTTGAATAAATTACCCACATAAGACTTTCTCTATAGAAGAGGTCAGCAATAAGAAAATGATTTAATATGTTCTTTTTGTAATCAAAGGGTTGAAACCTTTAATAAATCACCCACCAAAAAACATTTGCCTTTGTTTTTTTTTTCTTCTTTGATTTTTTTCATCAATGTTTTTTTTAATTTTATTTTTTAATATTAGATTTATTTTTTATTGGTTTATCTCACTCTCATGACATAAATCATAGGTTTGGCGTATTAACTTGGTTGGCTCAGGTTTTTTCTTCTTCTTTAACTTTTTTTTTTCAATTTTATTCTTTAATATTGGATTAGTTAGGAATTAGGCTTCATGATTTATTTTATTTGCTTTCTATTAGGTTATTCTGGTTTCATGATCCGTGAATAGTACTTAATAGGTTAATCTGAGTTGACTCGGGTTGTTTTTTGTGTTTTTTTAATAGAATTTCTTTTTAATTTTATCATTTAATATTAAATCAATTAAAAATTAAATTTTATAATCTATTTTAATTTATTTTTTCTACAGAGTTATCTTGTATATAAATAAGACACGACAGGAATTTAACATCCAACTCATAACCAGGACAACCAGAGAGAAAAAAAAAGGTAATAAATGATCATGAACGCATTAAGAGCTAAGCAGACTACAAAACCTTGAAGCCAAGATCTAAGCTACTGTGGTTGGAACTGTGTTTTGTTCCAACCACAATTTATAATTGTTTGGTAAGTATTTGAAACACAGATTTTGGAGATGGGTCCCACTAAAAATTAAGTTTGTACCGCTGGTTTTGTGAAGCAGAAAATCGCTGCTTTTCAGTTCAATTTTGCCCGCCTGCTACCAAGGAAAAGAAAAGCTCAGGGGCTTACCCAATTTGTTGTTTGCTTCCTTCCTTCTCAGCTCAAGTAGGAGTATTTCTTCGGCAATCATCATCATCTGCACACTTCCAGGTGGATTCACCTGGCACTATTCATGTGAACAGTGCCAGGTGAATTAGTTCATGGGTTACTGTTCTGTTTATGTGAACAGTATTCATTGAACCGCGTCCGACCCAAAAAAATTTAATTTTTTTAAAATTGTGTTTTACTCGAAAAACTAGTGTTTAATATTATTTAATAACACTACATAAATTGGAAGGAGATCGCATGATGATGTAACATTTGTGGAATTTGATCGCAATTCCAATTTTGTTTCTGATGATATTTTACCTGATTTTGTTGCACGCTCAAAAAACCATGAAAATTGTAGTCCTTATCGGATGAATTTCATACGTGATGAAATTATAGATAAGTTAATTAAACAATTAAAAATATTTGATATAAAATATTAAATGATGTGATAGTGGTAGTTAAATCTACAATATTTAAATTAAAAACCATCAATATTAATACATATCTTTTTTAATTATTTTATAACCTCAATTTGAAAAGCATGTTTAACCAAATACATTAAACTACTTTTTATTCAACCTCAATTTCAACCACAGTTTTAACCAAACATATATAAATATCAAATCAATCTCAACTAAAAGTACTTTTTATAAAATAATTTTTTTCAAACCACAACCATAAAAGTTACTACAATACTAAACATGCTCTTGAAAAAAAAAGGTTTAGGAATAGTTACCTTACCACCTTGCGGAGCTTCTTAATGAGAGCCATGGGCTTCATACATAATAATAATAATAATAATAATAATAATGGATGTTGTGTTTGTGGATAAGATTATAAAGTTGACTTGAGAAACAATTAAGGTATTTTGAAATATAAATTATTAAAA
>Ga0325410_1002193_pt1 | contig 21832 bp, 12 predicted proteins | sample PopdelMetagenome_16_FD_206182 | JGI IMG/M metagenome (GOLD analysis project Ga0325410, IMG submission 206182) | Populus deltoides microbial communities from Bellville, Georgia, United States - Xylem-PdIQD-R3 | ecosystem: Host-associated > Plants > Phyllosphere > Stem > Wood/Secondary xylem...
GAAAAACAAATATTGGAATGTAATCTGGTGATATTCAAAATAGTATAGCTTAGTTTTAATATAAACAAGTAACGAAATATGAGATAAATTACCTAGTAAACCTGAAAGGTTATAAAAGAGGGATATAATGGGAATTTTTTAAATTGTTATTTATAAATATATGGCTCATGGTCGGTCATACAAGGAGGAGAGAAAAGAAAAGAGAAGCTTAAGAGATCTTAGAAAACCTTAGAAAAAATAAGAAAATTAAAGGGAAACCTTGCAAATTTGTGAGAGATAAACCTCCTAAACACTAAATTGAGAAGAAATCAAGTGAGGAAAAATGAAAAGAGTGGATTTGAGAGAGAGGTGGTCATGGCAACAAGGGGAGGAAGAAAGAAAAGTGGATAAAAATCTTGTTCCTCTTACAAATTCTTCTTGATTAATTGTGTGATTTGAAGGTGAGAATTCTTATTGCTAAGAATAATTGTGTTTTTGATGAGATTAGAGGTGTGAAAGTTAGGGTTTATAATTATGAGAAATTGAGTGTAATGAGTAGAAATGATATTGATTAAGATTTTGATTTAATTGGTATTCATTAACATATGAATTTAATGGTTTTAGTGTTAACTGAAAGATTGAGAAAATTGAATGCATTCTTATGCTTGAAAAATTTGGCCAACACATGGTATTTAGGAGAGAATTTTATTAATTTTAATTTTATAGAATTTATGTTTAAATGGGTTAATTGAAGTATTTAATGCATGGAAATTAAATGAAATTGCATAAAAAAAATTTGGAATGAATGCATGGATTTCATATATGAGAAATGGGGTTGATTGTAGAGATTGTGAATAAATTAATTAATTGTGTTATTAATTCTATGTAGTTAGACTTGATTAAGGAAAGTTGGGAAATTGGGAAAATAAAAGAAATAAGAAATAATTGAAGTGTCATTTATAATGAATTGTAATAGAAATTATGATATAGAATGAAGTTATGATATGTTGCGGTGACAAAATAATCCTATATTGATAGGGGATATCTTAGTAACTTGATCATAGGCATAGACTGGTGTTGAGGCTTCACGAGCAAGGTGTTTAAAATCTATTTCTAGTCATTTACAGATAATATAGAAGACTAATGATATCAATACGAGAATATTGGTATCAATATTTTTTAGTAGTCATTTCTGGAAAATAAAAAAGACTAATGATGTCAATATAAGGATATTAGCATCAACATTATTGACTAGTCACTTCTAGATAATAGAAAAGACTAATGATATAAATACAAGGATATTGACATGATATTATTGATTAGTCGTTTTCAGATAATAGGTAGGGAAGACTAATGAGTCAATACAAGGATATTTTCATCAATATTATTGATTAGTCATTTTTAAAAAATAGAAAAGACCAATGATGTCAATATGAGGAGATTGACATCATCATTTATTAATTAGTCATTTTTAGAAGATTAGGAAAGGCTAATGATGCCAACACAAGTATGTTGGCATCGACATTTATTTATTAGCCGACCAGTGAATTGGTGGCTAATGATACCAAGTCATTTGGTATCAATATTTTTTTTTATTAACCATACTGAGAGGAGATGATTATGATATCAATTTAAAAATTGATATCGATGTTGGGTTGTTGATATAAATATATTATCAAGTAAATGATATTTGGTAGTAATGAAATGATGAAAGTGAAGATATTGTTTTAATTCTTTATTGTTGGAATTATTTATTTACTTGAATTGCTTATATTATTTATAGTCTTATTTTTAGGTTCCTCACGATAATTTCAGGAGTAGAACACCTTGTATTTTGTTCATGTAACATAATAATATTAGATCTATTTTGGACTTATAAGATATATGTATGAATATTTTGTTATGAGTATGTAAATAGTAATGTTAAATTTTTTATTGTAGATATGTGAATTAAATGTTTAGTGCATTAAATTTCTTTTGTTATAGATGTAGAATTGTTATGAAATAATATATTCTTAAGAATATGTTGTGTGGTTGGTTAATATTAAAAAAAGAGAAATTTATGTTGTGATGTTAACATATTGTGAAGTAATTAATTTGCTAGAAATGTATTGATGAGGTAATGATCTAAGAGATATTGGATCAAGAAAATGGAAATATTGGTTTAAGAATTTTGCTTATGAAACATGAAATTGTTGACAACTTGGAACATTTTATTTTAGGGAAAACTCACATTAGATATTTTAGGGAAAACTCTACTAGAATTTTAGTAGAATTATAAAAAAAAATCAGGTTACTAATAATTTTCGACGAGGTCAATTGAAAAAATACGTTTGATCAGTTGAGATGTTACACGGGTTCATGACTCAAGCGGCAAGTTATGCAAGTCACCCGAATCGATCCAATATATTACAGTCTCAATATTTAAAATAAAGGTTATTTTGAAATTTTGTTCCAAATCAAACGATTTTTTTATTAATCATCTAAATTATCTATGGAGCCGCTAAATCAACCAGGTCACATTAGATTAACCGACACAGGGTTCAATATTAACAAGTTGAGTTGAGTTTTGAGTTAATGAATAAGAATTTTCTTGTTGCTAAAAAGTATATTAAAAATGCATGTGTATTTATTTTTTATGTTCAAAGACTCTCTTATCATTCACGCGACAAAGCACAAGACAAATATCTAAAAGAGAACTATATGGGATTGTGGAAGGACCAAAATATTGAAAATAAAAGTTGCAAACTGAGGAAGAAAAACAATCAATCAACACAAAAACATAGAATTTGCAAACTACAAACAACTCTCAATTTGTTTTCTCACCAAGGTTAAATTAATAAAAAAAATATATTATAAAAAAATAAATCGAGCCTACCATAATCAACTCGGCTAACCCAAACCAAATTATAGCACAAATGAAGCTTGTTATTTATAGCATCATAGGCTAATAAAAGATAGATTTACAGGCTGATAGTTCGGTTACTAAAAAAACACCATGTTTGTAAAATAGAATTTCGCGTTCCTTTTTTTAGTTTTGCAAGTTATTAAAGTTACTTGCTTCCGTTATTTTGCTAGTGCTTGATGCTAGAGTTAGTAGTATAAATACATATTTTAATTGCAGAAAGGCCCCTGAAGTATATAGATTATCAGTTTAGAGCGATCATCATTGTTAATAATTAACCTCGCAACTCGTCTTCCAATTTTTTTTAGTAAACCCCAAACTATCAATGGGGTTCAATTCACTTAATTTAGTTTGTTATAATAAAAAGAGTGGAATAAATTATTAGAGTAAAAACTCGCAATCTATATCATAAGATTGTGATAACCTCAGCAAAGAGAATCATGAAGCTCGACTTCTAACAAACTCATCTTAAATGATGAAATTTTAAAAAAAATCATTGTAAAAAAAACATAAAAAGATCAATGTTAACTAGGGTTAACTTTTCAAATCTGTGAATTGGGTCATGAGAACAGGATCACCCTATTAAAATAATCATGAACCCAACCTCCAATAAACTCATTGTTGAATAATGAAGTTGAAAAAAAATCAGTGTAAAAAAAGACAAAAAAAAATATTGATGTCAACCCATGTTAATCTTTCAAACTTGTGACTCGATCATGAGAAGTGGATCGCCCTATTGAAAAAAATCATGAAACTCAATTCCTAATCGACCAATGTTGAAGGATGAAATTGAATAAAAAAAAGTCAATTTTAAAAAAGACTTAAACCAAAATCAGCAATAAAAAGAATGAGACCAAATTTAATATAAAAACAAGATTATAAGACACCTTTTAATTTTGACAAACCAATATGAATCATGAGTCCAAGATAGAAAAAAAGAGGGAGGAGAATAAACAAAAAGGTTGGCAGAGCCCCCTGACACTCTTGTCGACACGCGCCACACTCATCGATAAGAGCTCCCCACGTGTCTTCCAACATAACCATGAACATCGATGTTCCACCACCATAGGAAGCCACATGCATTGCTAGAGGGCAACAACTTACCCCACATGCTAGTGTATGCATTACACATGTCATCCAAGTTGTTCTGCTTGTTCTTTTCAATCCCTTGAAGTTTTTTTTTAATTTTAAATTTAACCCCTCAATCCTTAATTGTTTTAGATCGATAAAATTAAATTTTATTTTTCAAATCTAAGCATCAAATGCATTTTAAATTTAACCCTTCAAGCCTTAATTGTTTTAGATCGATAAAATTAAATTAAAATTTTCAAATCTGAGCATCAAACGCGTATTATAATTTTTTTCTTGCCATTGTTGGATTCTCATATCTATATCTAGGCAACAAAAAAAAATTATCAAGCTCAATCTTAAATAAACTTAATGTGATAGGATCAAGTTAAAATAGAAAAATCAAGGAACAAAAAAAGGGTTGAATCTCTCCCCTGCTCGTGCATTTTAGTCCTTGATGTTTGCAAGAAAAAAGGGATTAATACTTGTTTAGTGTTCGAATTCATTCCTCTTAGCTTTATTTGTTCTAATTCAATCTAATTTCATTTAATTTTATTAAATCAAGCATCAATCAAGATGTGATTTTGTTTCTCGACACTACGAGTAGACAATACCAAGCCAAATAAAACAAACACTGAATCTCAATCTCAAATCAATCTAATATAAAAGGATCAAATCAAGAGAGAGAGGAAAAAATTAAGTGGCTGAAAAAAATAGACTAAATAAAAAGGAAACATTGTGTGATTCCACAATATTTTTTCTCTCGATGCACAAAAAAAATCATCTCTTTTATTTTTTTCCCTTTAAAATCAATAAAAATAAATAAATAGAATACGATAATTGAACTGCCTTGTATATCATTATCCAACCATCCTTTTATAATTTTATTAAAACTCCCTTAACCATAATTTTAAAACCCAGCCCGGCGGGTCGACCCGGGGTTGGAACCGGGCCGGGTTGAAGAAAAAACAGAGGAAGGAAAAACCCAGTGTGACCCGGCTAACCCAGATCATCTCTTTTATTTTTTTCCCTTAAAATCAATAAAAAAATAAATAGAGTACGATAATTGAACTGCCTTGTATATCATTATCCAACCATCCTTTTATAATTTTATTAAAACTCCCTCGACCATAGTTTTAAAACCCGGCCCGGCCTGGCGGGTTGACCCGGGGTTGGAATCGGGCCGGGTTGAAGAAAAAACAGAGGTAGGAAAAACTCAGTTTAACCCGGCTAACCCGGCAAGACTCGGTTACAACTCATTGACTTTTGTTTTTTTACTAAAACGACATCATTTTGATTTTAAAAAAAAATTGACCCGGTCAAAACTCGAAACCCGGGCCTTGAACCAGGCCGACCACTGGACCGGATCTAAAAACTATACCCTGAACATCAAAGCAGGAAAAAAAATACCAACAGTCAGGTAATTATCAAAATATCTTCTTATATTACTTTTATCTTGGGTTTGGATCTATGTGCCAAGTTATGTACAATGATTTGTTTTTTAAAAAAAAAATGAGTAATCCTTAAAAAACAATTGACAAAATAACAAAGTTTGAAAAAAAAATTTAGCAAAATAACACAATTTGCTACATTTCACTATTAAGAAATGCAACATGTTAATATGTCGCAGAATGTGCAAAGAAATTAAATGAGTTGGCACAAATTACGATGAATAGAAAAGAAAGAAAAAATTGAACGTAAATTCTGATTATGATATTAGTGGTGTCATAAAAAATATTTTAACAAGACAAATCTAATAACACTAAAAAATAAGCCAACGATTATCAAAGTGGGTCATAATCTCCGCTCAAAAGCAAGTAAACCACTCATTATTTATGGCCTATTATTGTTGGTAACATTTCATGAAGTCATTGAATTCATCAATATCTTTATGGTAAAAATATTAGATGTAATTGAGTTTTGGTATATTTTTAGAGTTAATTTTTATCATTTTTCTCTTTTCTCGTTGTAAGGTGTAACAATTTCTTAGAAATAACATATTTATTAATCGAGAATTGCATATTTCACATATACTTTTTCGAGTACTTGTGTTGTTAATAAACGAAAATACCATATGGTCGGACAATAGCACTTGGAAACGACGCCCTTTACTTGGTTTTGTGTGTTAGTTTTCCTTTCCCCTCTGGATAACTGTGATTTGGATGGGAGAACCAAAGCAAAACACAGAAGACGAAAACAAAAACCCGTACCGTTGATGGATCAGATACATTCGTTAATATGTGAAATTTACTAATGCAAGTCAAATACACACAGAGAAGACTCTATCAACGCTAGGGATGTAATTGCAAATCTATTCTCATCAAGCCCAAATATCAGACTCGGACCACTTTTTTTGTCCAAAAAGCCCATGCTGCAAAACACAGATGAAATCGAGACAGCTCTTTCAAGCAGTGACCAACGAGTAAAGCTTTTATGGTGTAAAAACTGGAACAAGTAGCCACAAGTTTCAGCAAAAACGATTCAATCATTAAAAAACAAAAGCTGCAAAAACCATGTACAGATCCAACATATCCAAGGAAACTCTCTGTTCATTCTTTCCATGGTACACATTCCTCAGCACGAGGGAGCAGGATCTCGACAAAATTTATCTATGAAAACAGCACACTGGTGGGCAGGCTAACAGTTGGAACCAGAAAAACAAAGCCATATTCTTTTCCCATACAAGCAAGGTAAGATGCAAGCTCAAGTATCAACCAAAAAAACTTATAATTAGAAATCCAGCCTGGACATATACTGGAGACTGCATTCTTATTATGGTAACAATGATACCATTACAGACGCAAGAACCTAAAAAAATAATTGGACTTTAGCAGCCATATCGGTTGTGTAAAAGCAACAAAATGTTTGGCAACTGCCCAAAACAAAAGGATGCAGCAATAAACAACGGCATGGCATGACAATCTAGTAGCGGTTCAAGTAAGTCCTGCGTCTGAACCAGTTGTAGTCAGGCAACCCTTGGATGGGACCCATGGCAGCAATTGCAATATCCTGCAAAAACAAAACATTATGTAGCACATAAATCCAAAACTTCCAGCCAGTTCAGTTCAGAAAGCACAAGCCCTGTTTTCTTGTTTTACATATATATATAAAGGCATGCAGAATAAACGAAAAGTGTTTTTGAAATGTAATTTCTTTTACTATTAAAATTTGTACGGATTTCTGTCTTCCATTAGAATACAGCCACATTTTATTTACAAGGTTTTTTAACAGGAAAAAACATCTCTCATCTTCAGGATTAACTTTTTGTGCGCACTCATTATTTGCGCAACACTTTCCCATTTTAACAAATTGATTCATTTTAAAAGTTTTTATAGAAAGAGGAAATAGATAAATAGAAATAAAACTTGAGGTAGAAATTTGTTTTCTGCAACTAACAGAGCCTCTGGCTTCAAAGAAATTCTTGCACTTAGATACTAATTGATGCTGCTTTTTTTTTTATGATTGATGTTAAAGCAGGATCTAATACTCTGTAGCTCATACCTGGTCATGAATAAATCGGCTGGCAACTCGTTTTATAGTGCTTGGACCAACAGCGTCAATCCTTGCAAACAGTTCAGCAAATGGGATTCTTCGACCATAAGTAAGTAGCTGCAACCATTTGCAGCCAAAGGTAAGGAAAAATTGAATAGTAATTAAAGCAGATTACAATTCTGCCTTTTGAGCAATGATCCTCCAACTGTTAATCATACAAGAATAATAATCTAAAGCCAGACAATGGAAGCTATGGCAAGTAACTAACTACTATTTTGTTTTAACATAAATATCAAGCAACTCACAGGACTAGGATCTAGTAAAGGTTCTAGAACTGGTAACTAGTAATATATCACATAATAACCTTTAAAAATGATATCATTGTGCTCCTCAAATATCAATACCTTTAACGAACATTTGCAAACACACATTTCTTGGTGACATAGTAGTTTGTAGTTTGATAGGACTAAAAAACTAACAATAAAGTGGTGCATATAAAATAACAGAAATGGATATAAATAAATAAAAAATATCAGTTCATTTAAGTATTCAAGTAACAGAAAATAATTTCATGGACAACATATTCAAATGTGATTATTATTTCGTTTCTGTTGACTTACTAGGCAACACTGATTGAAATAATTAAAAACTTTCGCACCAACTAAAATGTCATCCACTGAAGGATCAGATTGAATCATCAAGATGTATAACCTCTTTAAATTGTAACAAACCACAGTCCAGCTGAGTCAACATTGACAGCACAACAAGTACTCTTTTAGATTGTCTCAGCAGACAATCATGCTTAAAACTACATAAATTATGACTTGGGCCATGTAATTTGGGAAACCATTGGAAAAAATAGTGAGGCTACAGGACTAGTTCCATCACCTACCACACAAGGTAACTTTTTGTGTATTCACAGTGTGGCTACGAGGACTTGTTCAACCTGTCCTAACATTTATTAACAGAATTTTTTTTATAACATTAAGTCATACCTGGCGCCCAATATCTTCAGCTACAGGACTAGTTCCATCAATGTGAAGTAGCAAGGAAGATTTCAACTGCAACCAAACAAAAGAGTACATAGCTAGATAAGCAAAGATGACTATTAAAATAGATTAGCACTTGATTGGCACTTCTACTTAAAATTTAGACAATTCCATCATTCTTATTGATGTTGGGGTTTATTATCTACACATGTTTAAGCTACTTCTTTACAAACAATTCAAAGTGACATCATGAAAAAGACCAAACATTTATATAACTCAAGCTATCTTACAAATTCCATAATCTATAGTGCAGACAATATTAGTGAATGTTATTCAAGATAATAAATATCCAAAAAGGATAAAATCATAAAAGATAATACGAGCTACATTAAGATGGCATGGGATTTTTGTAAGTTAAAATCTGCAGGGCTTCATCTGCATATCAGGAAAAAAAAAAACAGATTGGGCAGTCTGACGACGTGTCATTCCAAAACAGAAAAATTGTAATGCATTGTATGTGGTCAGTAAGCATTGCTACAAGTTCTGAGTTACAACTCAATTTTTAAAAAAAATATTGTCCAGATGCCAGTAACTAACATGTAATACCCACTTCTACAGTAAAGCATGAACATTAGTAAGTACCTGGTTACAAGCACGAGTGACCTCAGCTTCTGAAACTCGATAGCATAACTTAGTTGTCTCATGCATGATCGCCCAGGCTAAATCATCCAAAGAATCTGGCTGGAAGCATCAAATAATAAATTTCATTGAAAGAAAAGGAAAAATCTTGAAAGAGAATCCAATGAAAAGGCAAAATGACTTAAATTATCGTCTTATATACTATAGCAGGGACTTGCTACACTTCAGCATCCCATGCTTTCAAAGATGAAACGGCATATCTTTAATGAGAGAGAGAGTCAGTCAAGTTTTCTATTGCAGGCTATATGAAAACATTATTCAAATTGCAAAATTCACTTCAATATTGCTTACAATCTTTCCACTCCTTGCTCTGGTATGCTAAAACTCTAATTTTCCAAATAGTAAGAAGGAAAAGAAAAAATGTCCACCATACCTTAGCAACAGCATAAACACCAAAAAGACCAGTGTCCTTGTAGTTTGTGTTGAACGCCATCATACTTTCTGCTATTTCATCAATGGCAACCCTTTGAACTAGTTCAGAGCTGCCCAGTGATTGAAATTTAATCAATGTGCATGCTAACAAGACAAAAGCGTGTTGCACAAATGCTCAACCAGTTAATGTTTGAACTTTATCAGGTTGTGGAAAACCAGAGACGAGAATAATCATTGAAACATTAGGGGTCAATCATAGAGCCCTATTTGATGGTGTTTGAAATTTCAGTTTTTAAGCTTGATAGCCTGTAGCTCCACCAACACAGGCATGATATCTGTGACTACAGACCACTTTACTACTTTGCTCTCTGGGAATGTTTGGTTAATAAAATTCCTAATGTGTTAAATGAAAGCTTCCTGATAAATAAAAAATCTCAAAGGTGAATAGTAAGCAACATGGTAAATTACAGAGAAGGAGAGGTTACCCCATGTGCTTTCCACCTCCAGCACTCTTGTTCCAAGAACCCAACATAGCCTGCATGACCATCAAAGCAATGGAATCTGGATCTGTCCAAGATGCTCCTTGAAAAGCAACCGCAAATTGTGCCAGAGGAATATCATCATCAATTATCCTAACCTGATTTTCACAACAATAAGTGAAGACAATAGTTTAGAGAAAAGAAACTTCGTATAAGGATGGAATGGATTTCAAGTTATATTTCCCCACCTCAGAGCCAGTGAAATATGCCGGGTCTTTGGCAACTAACTGTGCAGCAGTGGTTTGATCAGATGATAACTTAGTAAACAACTTCTTTACTTCTCCAACAAATTCCTCATGCTTCACAGCTCCTGAGGCGACAATCACCTGAAATGAAAGTCACACAAACATGCATGATGAAAATTCAACAACAACCTTCAATCCTATTTGCGGGCAGAAAGGAAAATGGAACAAGCCCACCAACTACAGGCATTACCATTCTAGGAGCTGTGTAGTGTGTTTGTATATAGTTCCGAATGTCATCTCTGGATATTGTTTCAATATTTTTAGCAGGTCCCAGAATAGTTCGAGCTAAAGGAGAGTATTGGAAAGCAGTTGCATGCAAATGGTCAAAAATTACTTCCTCAGTTTGCCCCTCAACCTACAAATTTCCAGACAAAAATCTATAACTGTTAGAAGCAGGAAGTAAAAGAGAGTCAATCAGGCATTATCCATGGAAAATGATGAAACTAAACAAACTGAATGCCAGCAGTAACATATACTAGAAATGAAAATGACACTGGCATTTATCACATGGAAATTAACCTCCCTTTCACAGCTTTAAAAAGCAATGGAGCATTTTGTTCGGTACACAGCGATATAGCATAGCAAAAAAACTCAGTATGCTTAAAAACAAAGAACCATTTCAGCAAGTATAAAACTCTTATCGCAAGGACATTTAAAAACCATCCACCAACAAATAAGGACCATTTCTCCATAAACAGGATTCACTTAAGCAAGTTTGAAACTTTGATGCAAAGAGAAAATTAAAACTACCCACCAACAAACACATCTTCTAATTCCACAAACTTTATAAAACAAGTACCACCAAAACTAAACTAAATGACCCACACTAGTAAACAACAAATATATTCCTCATTGTACTTCTAAATCAATCAACAAACCATTAGCGTTTCTAAATTAAGAACCAGCAAGCACAACTAACTAAGAAACACTAATTCCCACATAGTCAACCAAAAAAAATGAACCATGTCAAATGCCATAAACCTAATACTACAAAGACACCAACTTTCATAACAGTTAAACCGACAAGCACAGAACTTTATAAGCACATAAAGAACAAAAACCCACAACTGCATGAAAAAATTTTACAAAAATTGAACACAAAACACCACAAACCCATTTCCTATTCGACTCAAAACAACTTGATAAAAAAAAAAACACAAATTTACCTCCTTCATTTCCATAGTAATAACGTCCCTCTCCCTAGACATCCGCTCCTCGTCGAAAGTAGAATTCTGCAAAATATCAGCCAAAATATCCAAGGCTTTATTGACATCTTTATCCATAACCTTAGCATAATATGTAGTCTGTTCTCTACTCGTGTACGCATTCAAATGACCTCCCATATTCTCAATCTCCTCTTCTAACTCCCTCACACCCCTCTTCTCCGTCCCCTTAAATATCATATGTTCCAAAAAATGAGCAGTCCCATTTGTCTCATCGGACTCAAATCTCGACCCGGCATCAATCCAAACCCCGACCGTTGCGGTCTTCGAAGCGAGATTCGACTCTGTAGCGACACGGAGACCATTAGGGAGGGTAGTGATGCGGGTCTCGGGTGCAGAGAGGATATGGGTATGCGTTTTGATAGTTGGGTGGGGTGACCCGTATTTGAGGAATCTTGGGTCCGGGTTTTCGAGGATTTTGAGCTTTGATTTGACCGATTCGGCTAATCGGTCGTAGATCATGGCGGTTGGTGGCGGTGGGGTTGGTGAAGTCAAGGGACTGGCGGTGGAGACGGCGGCATCGGAAAAGGACCTGGATGCGGTGGTGGAAAGGGGTCTGTGGGAGCGGCGAGACAGGGTTAGAAAGCGCTTCCAAGCCATGATTTTTGGTTTGGGTGTTTAGGGTTTGTTGAATTTGACAGTGGAGACTTAAGAAAGTCTATGATAGTAGTGTGTATTAAAACACCGAGGACTGGAGGCTTCTGGTTTGCCTTCCGACGACGTGTCATTCCATTATCATTTACAGATAGCAAGGGGAGCGCTAGCTTTTGAATATGTATTGCTATTTGACTTACCTTGCGACGAGTGACCTTTCATGTTTCTCAAATTACACTTTAATCCTTAACAATAAAAGTCTTGCAATTTAATCCAATTACTAATGATCAATTGAAAAATAATATTTATTTTAGATGAAAAGGAATTCTTAATTTTTAAAATGTTGTCTTATCCTTTTTCTTTTCTCTTTCACTTCAATATTACTACTTGTGAAGGATAATTTTGATACAATATCGGAAATAGGAAAAGGAACTTCAATCCAACAATTAAAAAAGAGCTCAAACCTTTTTGTTAAAGCAAAGCTACCTCCAAACTTATTGTCATTATTCAACATTCTTCTTCCACCAACAAAAATTAACATTAGTTTCTAAGGTTATTAAACTCTTTTTTCATGACTCATTTATTATTATTAAACTAAATTAGGGTAAATTTTTTTTATCCTTTTTTATTGTATGCTGAAATGACCATTGTTAAATAATAAAATTAAAAAAAATTCAAATTAATTCGGGTTAACCTGTCAACTTAAATCATAAAACCAAAATAACCTCATATAAAGTAAATTGAAATAAAATACAAAACTCAATTTTTAATCCACTTAGTGTTAAAACATAAAATTAAAAAAAATCAATAAAAAATATAAAAAATAACTCGAGTCAACCCAGATTAATTAGTTAAACTCATAAGACAAGTCATTAGATAAAAATAATCTTATAGAAAACAAACAAATCTAAAAACTTAATTCTCAATTAAATCCAATATTGAAGAATGAATTTAGAAAAAATAAATTCAAATCAACTCATCAACAATCTAATATTAAATGATGTAATTAAAATTAAAAAAAATAAATTAAAAATTAAAAAAATAACCAATAAAAAAATATTATTTTAATAAATATTATTTTACAATGAAAGGTATAATTAAATCCCCTCTTTTTTTAATTTTTTTTAATGAAATTCAATCTATAATAAATCTAATATTGCTAGATATAATTAAGATTGAAAAAAATTTTAAAAAAATTTGAAAACATAATTCTAATAAATAGCATGAAATAAAAAAAAAACTTAATTAAAAAAATATATAAAAAAACTCAAATTATAATCAAGACTCCATTAAACAAGAATAATTTTATAGAAATTAAATCAAAATAAATTAAAAAAATCGAATTTCCAATAAAAAATAACAAAAAAAACTTGAAACAGCCCATAAAACTAAAATAACCAAATAAATAATAAATTTAAAAAAATGAAAATATAATGTGAGAAGATATAATTGAAATGGAATAAAAAACAATAAAAGATTAAAAAAATATTATTATAGTAAATAATATTATATGACAGTTGCACAATTTATCACTTCCACCAAGAACTTTATCCTCTTTTCATTTCGGAAAATTATATTCACTTTCTTGATCAATATGCTTTTCATGATCCACAAGTTGGACCAATATGCTGAATTTTCTTTTTTAAATTATGATAGAAATTTCTTTTCAAAATATTTTCTAAAAAAATACATAAAGCTAAAAACCCAGAGTCCAACCACAGAAGCAAACACTGCCAGTACTAATTCTCCAATACTCCACTGAAATTGTGCAATGCTTGTGACTAAACACAAAAATAATCGAGGGCCACAAAAGGTTGATAATCCACAGAGCAATTATCAAGGAACACACGAAACATCTAGAGGCGAAACTTGCAGAAAATGGACAGTTGAAAACAGTTACTGGTAATGAGCATTTTTTGTAATAATATGGTCATATTATTACAAAACAGCACCCCATAACAAATAAGTAAGATAAAAGATCTAGCAAGATAAAAGTGCATAATTATAAAAATGCAACAGAACAAAAACCACGTCCAAATACAAAACATTCAACAGTTGGATCCAAAAATTTCATAACATATAATCTTGTTGCTGCAGTCACATCTCTCCACAGGACTGAAAATTGAAATCTAAAAGTACGAAAGCAGAAACATAGCTCAACACTGATTGTTCAAGGGGCCACCACAATGCGTCCAGCAACTTGGTCAAGATCCCGTTGACCGCTTGAAGTGATTCTCCTCCCACTATTACATAAGCAAAAATAAACACATCAGAATATAGGAAACCCCTTTTTGTATCAGAAGTATTATAATTATTAATCTAGTTCAATTGTGAAATGATAAAGTGAGCAACAAAGCAGGATTTCATTGCAGAGCATATTGAAATTTGAACTATTCTAAAGAAACTATAGTTTGAAAACATGATAACATAAGACATTAAGAAAATAATTCACCCCTTAGGATCAACATCGATGATGTTCATGTTCTGCAATTGTTGAAGGATGTGACGTGCAACAGAACCACTGCTCTTGCAGAAATGAGGTGGACGACTTCCATTCCTTTGGCTCCCACCATAAATCCTACGGAAAGCACCCACACCAAGGCCTCCCCTCAAGTAAATCTTCCTTGCCATGGAGGCTGAAATCAAGATTAAACATCACATATATAAATAAATATATTAACAGTGCATCCCAAACGCTAAAACAAAACAAGTATGAGCTTGCACCCGTGTGTGCCTGTGTGTGCGCAAGTGAGGGAGAGAGAGACCTACCAGCTCTAATATAGTACCAGTCAGGATCATAGGGCGCAAGCTCCTTAAATTTAGCAGTCTTCACAATATCAGTCCATGGAGGCAACTCTACCTGTTTGTGGACATGGAAGAGAAGGTTTAGAACTTCTGACCCAACATCAAAATGATGGTTACTTTGAACACTACCATTACCAGGTTCAGCAATCCAGTAAAGCAAGATAGTATCACAGTCAAAATCAAATAAAACTCGCATTTTTTAGTGCAGAAAAGACCACAGATAAAGAGAAAAATAAATCTGTTGAAACAGGCATCACACACCCATCTCCAAATATTAAAAATACCAAACCAAATATAAGACACTGAAAACTGTACAACAAACCATTATCACGGTCGCAGCACATGTATTAAACCTAATTACACATTATGAAATAACTCTCACAAACAGCACAGAGAAAAAAACCATCCAAGAAACAGGTACAACAGTACAGGTAACTTCTCTAGTTTTCCCTATTCTGTTACTTCCTCCTCTCCTCCTCACAACTGCCAAATTAAAAAACCAAATTTCACAATCCTATTAACCTCAACAAATCCAGTAGTGCATATTTTCCAAAGTCCATACTTTCAATCCAAACACGGGCCAGTTCTTACTCCTTAGCAAAAACCTAGCAGACACCGGCAGTCAAAATTTCCACAGGACCAACAAACCATAAATTCCTAAGCGCCATAAATTTAACACAAGGCTTATGATTATGCATATATCACAATAAAAACAAAACGAAATGAAAACCAAAAAAAAGAAACTTTGGAAACCAAAAGGTATTTTAACGTAAACCCAAATCATCACTCACTAAAACAACAGATCCAGGATGCAAGAATCCGAAAACTATGCTTATGGATTTGTGTGTGTAAAAGAAAATAATTACCTTGCCAGATCGTTTAAGGTGAGCAGAGTAAGCCTTGACGAACTCATGAGGAGAAACGTCCTTCACGGTTTTAGCTGTCGCCATTGTTTTTCTGCTAAAAGAGAGCTCTGTTGATTCAAGCGAAAGCTGCGACCTGCTGCGAAGCTATCTCTCTCTCTCGTAGGGTTTCTGAAGAGATAATATTGGTATTTATATAGCAGCAGCTGATCTCATTAGGGTTTCGTTTCTTTGAGTTTTTTCTTTTTGACCCGATTGGTTTTCAATTTCACGGATAGGGTCACTTGAGATCTGGGCTATGGTGGGCCGAATGAATGTTAATATCAATTGTGGATCGGACTTAATTGTAGCCCAATAGTTAAAATAAGGGTCTCTCATTTTTATTAAGATGTCACCATAAATAATGCAAGTTTAATCTTCATTACTTGTATTGAAGTGTTTTTATTAATCGATTTAAAAGTAATTTTTTTAAGTTTTAAAAATATTTAAAAAAAATTTATTTGCTTCAAAAAAAAATTTATATTTTTAAATTATTTTAATATATTAATATTAAAAATACTTTTTAAAAAATCACTTCCATATATCAAATATACCTTTCAAAAACAGTTGTTTCTTCTAATTTCTAGTTCCATGTCATAATATCCAATAATAATATATGGAAGAGTGCTTTCTCTTCCTGACTAACCATGTTCAGATCTTAAGCTAGTTTTTTTATTTGTTTTTGTGTTTTAAAATTTTTTTAAAAAAAATTTAAAAATTTTAATATTTTCAAATCATTTTGATATACTGTGTCAAAAATAATTTTTAAAAAATAAAAAAATTATTTTAATATATTTTCAAATAAAATATATTTTAAAAGATAACCGCAATCACAGTATTTTCAAGCAGGTTTTTAACATGAATGAAGAGGTGGACTTACACACTATCATATTGAAACACAAAACCATAGACAAGGCAATTCATGTACTGACCTTGAAACATAGTTATTGAACCCGGTCCAGGGGTTGACCTGGTCAAGGGGCCGGGTCCCAGGTTTCATGGGTCAACCCAAAAAAATTAAAAAAAAATAAAGTTTTAATATTTCATATGAAAAAATCCATGTAAATATAGATTATACATATTATGAAGTTTAAAAGAATATTTTAAAAAGTTTTTTATCTCATATTGAAAAAACATAACTTTTTCCTTGGAAACATAGAGTATATATATGCTAATAAGTTTCAAATCCCACATTGAAAAAACATAACTTTTTTCATAGGAACACAGAGTATATATATGAAAGAACTTCAAATCCCACATTGAAAAGATACTATGTTATCTTTTTAAGTTGAAGTATTTAAACCAAAAGGTTTTTTTATCCCACATTGACAATACATGATTTTTTTCATGAGAACATAAAGTATATATAGGAAAGGGCTTCAAATCCCACATTGAAAAGATATTATGTTATCATTTTAAGTTGAAGTATTTAAAGCAAAAGGTTTTTTATCCCACATTGAAAAAACATGATTTTTTTCATGAGAACATAAAGTATATATAGGAAAGGGCTTCAAATCCCACATTGAAAAGATATTATGTTATCATTTTAAGTTGAAGTATTTAAATCAAAAGGTTTTTTATCCCACATTGAAAAAACATGATTTTTTTTATTGGGAACATAGAGTATATATACTAATAGGTTTTAAATCCCACATTAAAAAAAAAAAAAAAAAACCGGGTCTCGTCCGGGTTCGCTCAGGTTGACCCACCGGGTCGCCGGGCTGTTGTCATAGCCAGTATTTTATTAAACTGGAACCGATACCGCTACCAGATTAACCAGATCCCAAATTAATCTACTGATTCAGACCGAGTTTAATAACAGTGTTATGTTCCGCCTTTATACATCGTCATGGAAGCATTATTAATTAAGAAATATTTTGTAGAAACGCCACTGTTTACTAAATAATAAATCATTGTGGATAATAACAGTTATTTGTCTTTTTCTTTTTTCAGTTTTTTTATTATTACACCTTTATAAATCCAAATTAATTACCAATTAAAACATATTTTTTCTAAACTTGAAGTTAAATGTAAAATTTAATCATTCAACTTTTAAAATTATAAATTTTCAGTCCCTAATAATTTATGAAATTTAAATTTTAGTCCAAAACATTTTTTCCTTATTTTAGTCCAAAATTTAAATTATTTAAATTTTCAGTCCCTATTAAATGGAAAGGCAAATAAGAATTGAGAACTTCATGTCTTCCATCTCCGGAATCAAGGTGCAGACATGAAAATAAATTGGGAAATGGAAATATTAAAGGAAAAGGCAAATAAGAATTGAGAACTTCATGTATTTTTTATTTTTTTCACGAGTTTCACTGCACAAGTACACACACAAGAAGCCAGAGACAGTTCTCAAAACTGCAACTAAAATTGGTTGCCTTATATATTATACAGATTTGGGAAGAGATGAAAGAAAAATGGAGAAAAAGAACCAGGGTCAACATTATTTTATTAAATACCAATTGACAAGGAATGAATGAATCAATGAATATGCCTAACCACCACCTATTCTATCTTCTCTGTTGCTCTGTTGATCATAACTGTAGCTGCTGACATCGTTCCACGATTGACAGGACTTGATCTTCTTGTGTCTGCGGAGCTTTGCTTCGTTCGCCATTGTTGGATGCTTCACTGACCTTAACAAATCCAAACACGACAGAAAATACGTCATTATTGACTTGAAATCACAACAATTCGGTAAGCTGCACTGGAAAATGTCTCGAAAGGGGTAGGTATCCACGTAACAATGATATATACTTTATGTGTTCCTAGGGACTGGCTGACACAACAGAGCAAACAAAGGAGACGCAGAAAAGCAGCCTTTACCATTTTGCAACGACACTATTAAGCACCACAATCTACAAATCAAACAAAGGAGGTATAGTACAAGCCGTACAATCTAAGCTTATGATCCAAGAGAAAAATGCCAAATATAGATCTTAAAAGTAAAATATACAAGCAAAAAATTGAATAGAAGTGCCAAACTCTGTGAATGCGCTGTGAAACAAAGCGCGATGGTTTCAAGAATTATAAGCAGAACGCTTTGAAAGGCCACAAACATGATGTATTTCCTATAAACTAGACAAATCCTTCAGAGAAATAACAAATTCAAGTCTGTGGCATCGATATTGAAAGTATTGCATACAATACTGGAGCAATGACAAAGGGCTGGGAAGGCAGTTGAGGCAATGGCCATCCTAGCACCAAAAACTTTAAACGAGCTTCATTAGGAAATGAAGTGCTTGCGAGAGACGTGCATGTGCATAAATAAAGTGGATGGTAAACCTTACCTTCTGGGAATGAATGGCCGGTCGAAATAGGGCATAGGCTGCGCTTTTGGAACGAGCTCCTTTCTCAATCTGCGTACTTCTTCCTCTTCTGCCAACTACAAGAGCCAACAGTGAATGTGAAGATTTTAATCAAAATGAAACAACATAACCTCAAAATCAAGCCTTTTCTTTCTATATATACCTTTTGTTGCCTCTCTCTTTCCATCTTGTATTGCTCAATCAAGCTCATCTTCTCAGATACCTGATTGTATTTTAATACAGACAAATGATGAAGCTACTTCCAAATAAGGGTTGGTGCTGTAATAGTTTAATTTAGCTAGAATCAACAGGTAACATTAAATGGCATGATTGCTCGCACATTGAAGCATAAACACTTATCAACCATAAGAGGAGAATAAATTGAGCAGTGGACATTTAAAATCAGCACTAAAACCTCGTATGCTGCTAATTACTAGTAAGAAAATTACCTGATGGTCAAAGTCAGCACGCTCCACAGCTCGAATATCACTACGGAGCTTCAGGTCAATGGGCCTGGTGTTTTCTTTCACCGGAGGTTTGATTAGGCACTGCAGAAAATGCCACTGTGAGTAATAAATGATCACAAATGTATGATTAAAGTCTCAATTCCCAAAACAGGCATGTAAATTTAGACAGAATAACCCAATGTCGTTGAACTTGTGAACACAAATATTTTTCTAATCCTTAATTGCATAATCCTTATGACCACAAACATGTGAATTTATCTCAGTTCTATACACTATTTATATTTTTTTTCAAATCATAAGTGTAGAACACGCTATTGACTATACAGCACACGGAACTGGTCTTCAAGTTTATAAAGCATCTTGCAGTAATCATTGCCAACTTAAATCAGAGAAAGGACTAACCTCTGGTTCATCTGTTGTCCAAGGAAGGCCTTGTGCGATAGGAATTCGCAGCTTCTCCTCTTCCGTCATTATTTCTTGTATCTTCTTTGTGAATTCCTCTTCCTTCAGTCTTCCCCTTTGCTATAATGAGAACCAATCAACAAAACTTAGAATATTATTCATTACAAAACAATGTCAACACTCCATGATCGGCTCTCATGATGCAAAGAAAAACTCACTTCTGTCCTAAGCTTAAATGGCTTTTGGTTTGTGATTTTAATTTGCTTCTTCTTCAATCTCCTCCCCCCGGTTGTTGCACCTGACTCGGCACTCTAAAAATTCAAACAAGGTCACAGAAATCATCAGCTGAAACATCATACGCATACATAGATCAAATAAGAAACTAAAAGGAGGCAAGGAAAATCTCACATTTCTTCGGCTTCTCCTGCCTCCATTAGACGACCTGCTAGAATTACTGGCATTTCAAAATATAGAAAGTCAAGACCTAATTAGAACCTAAACTAAAAACGAAACAATTTATCAAATGTGGGGGTCAATAAAATCGATTCAGCGATCATCACTAACCTGCCTTGACTGCCATCCCATGAAGAGGAAATAGAAATCCTTGTATCCAGACCGAGATTCTCAGAAGTCAAAAAGAAACCAGATGGACAGAATGAAGAAGAAGAGACGTTTGTCTCAGATACCTCAGCATGCTGAAATCCTGGCAATGAAAATGAAGAAGAGAACTCAGTATCAGGCAACACTTTAGGAAGCTGCAATCCAGGCAAAGCCCATTGCATTGCCTTCTTTCTATTCTCCTTTATCTCCTCCTCTTCAGTCCTATCTGATTCTTTCGGATTTGGTAGGGTAAAAAGCTTCTCGAAGGCCTCAACCAAATGCTTCACCTTCCCATTGTCAGGTGCACTGTCTCTTGCTTCTTCAAGTAATTTATTTCTCCTTCTCTTGATTTTAGAACAACCCATTTGTCCCGATTTCTCAATTTCGCAGGAATATTGAGCATCTGATCCTTCCCTATCCTCAATATCAAGATTTTGATCCATTAAATGGTCTTCTATCTCCTCCTCTGAAACTTCTCTCCCAACTTTATAATCGAAGGCCTTTTCTTTATCTGTTTCACCTTTCTCTTCAACGTCATTCTTGTTCTTGAAGAACTCCTCCTGTGAAGCCCTTAATGTCTCATAGGCCAAACACAAACACTTCTTTACACTGCCCCCATATCTCTCTTTGCACTTACAATCCACAGTTGTTGGATTTGAATTCAAAGTCTCCTTCTTCGAATTCTTTTTTGCCACTACAAACCTTCTTTCCCTAATCTTTTTTCTGGGTGAAAAAATGGCTGGATTGGGATTCAAAGTCGGGTTCTTGGAGGCAGATTTTTGGGATTTTGTTGAAGGAGAATTTGTGGGTTTTGAACAAGGGCTTAAATGGGAAAGGTTTGGATTCGAATTCTCAGATAATTTTGATTGAAACCCATGACGGTCTTTTACCGGAGTGGCCGATTTTGGATTCTTGGTATTCAATTCCATGAAGAATCACTTCAAAACACCAAAATCAATAAAGGGTTTCTTAGTTGTGAGGGTATAGATTGAGAGAGAGAGAGATGGGTTTGTTTCTTTGATCTTTCCTATGTGAGAGAGAAAAGAATGAGGGCATAGATGACGTTGAAGAGAGGAAGAAACGTTAAGGTTTTTGACGCTCTTTGTAACGGCTAGTTTTTTTTTTTTTTTTTTTTTTTTTTTTTTTTTTTTTTTTTTTTTTTTGTGGTGGGGTTGTTTTTTTTTTTTTTTTTTTTTTTTTGTTTTTTTTTGTTTTTATTTTTTTTTTGTGGGGTTTT
>Ga0325410_1002196_pt1 | contig 21815 bp, 14 predicted proteins | sample PopdelMetagenome_16_FD_206182 | JGI IMG/M metagenome (GOLD analysis project Ga0325410, IMG submission 206182) | Populus deltoides microbial communities from Bellville, Georgia, United States - Xylem-PdIQD-R3 | ecosystem: Host-associated > Plants > Phyllosphere > Stem > Wood/Secondary xylem...
AATTAAAAAGGAAAAAGCAAAGAGAATAAAAAAACCTACAGGAAGAAAAAAAACTAATCAAGAAAAAGAAAAAAAATCTGAATAAACTGGGTTAACCCGTCAAACCTGAGATCCATGTCATGAAAGTTTGATAATTAAATAGAAAAAATTTAATATTAAGAAACTAAATTAAAAAAATAATTAAAAAAGACAAAAAATAAAGGCATCAGCTTTTTCACTGTGGACTGTACTGTGTAATCCATAGTAAAAGGCTTAAAAAGAAAAAGAAAAAAAAAAAACAAAGGCACGCACCACGGGTTAAATTTTTTTTCTTGCATAAAAAATATCAAAAAATGCTAAGATCTAAGAGTGTTAGGTTTTTCTGAAAGATATGCCCAAAAGCCTTTAGTTTAATTGCAACGCTTGACCCAAGAGTAATATTTATAATATTAATAATAATATTAAACTTACATGATTCAAGTTTAAGTGAGTCTGGCTGCAACACTGGACCCAAGAGCCTTGAATGTGAGTCTGGCTACAAGCTCGTGTCATAAAAGTGTGATAATTAAATAGATTAATTAAAAAAACAAAGAAAAAAAACCAACAAGAAGAAAAAAACTAATGAAGAAAAAGAAAAGAATCTGAATTAACTGGGTTAACCCTTCAAACCAGGTTAACCCGTCAAATCTAGAATTCGCGTCATGAAAGTTTGATAACTAAATATAAAAACAAATTGACGAGTTAACCCGTCAAGCCCGGGATATGTGTCATGAAAGTCTGATAATTAAATAGAAAGAAATTTTGGCATTAAAAAACTAAACTAAACTAAACGAAAAAAAAAATTAATTAAAAACAAAAAAAAACAAATTCCGGGTTAACTCATCAAACTTTAAAAAAAGCAAAAAAAAAAAAATTCGGGTTAACTCGTCATACCAGGTTAACTCGTCAAACCCGAGATCCGTGTCATGAAAGTTTGATAACTAAAAAAAAAAATTAAAATCAACAGACTAAATTAAACAAAAAAATTCATTAAAAAAAACACAAAAAAAGCAAAAAAAAAATAACCCAAGAAGGCATAAAAAGCAAAAAAAAAATTAAAAACAAAAAAAACAGTTTAGCGTTTCACGGTGGACTGTACAGTGAAATACTAAACAATTTTAGTATATGTTATAATAATATAATAATTATAATAATAATAATATAATTATAATTATAATTATTCATCCACCAAGTGTTTCCCTAACTTATGTCGCACGTGTGCTGCGTCGCTGGCAAAAAAATCCACCCTTAAAATTTTATATAATGTGGCAAATGTGGGGAAACAAGGAATTCTTGTTTTTTAGTGGAAAAATGGACGCCACCTAGTATTTTGGTCACCAGGAACCCTAACTAGTCTCAGAGATTGAGTACGGAGACTGGTTGCGTAAAGGGAAGGTATTAGCACCCCAAATACGCCCTACCTAAGGTAGGCTGCATTGTTTAATTGTCTGATAAAATATAAGGTTTTTTGCGTAAAGGGAAGGTATTAGCACCCCAAATACGCCTTACCTAAGGTAGGCTGCATTGTTTAATTGTCTGATAAAATATAAGGTTTTGTCGTGTTTTCTAGTTGTTGATCCGTCTATAATTTAAGAAAAGTCCTCATCGGTAAGGAGATCCTTATCTTATTGGGTAATTCTAACGTCAACAAAAGAATTTAATATCCGGAATACGTCTTACGTATAAGATCATAACCCTAGATATTAAAAGAAAACAAAATATTTTTTTTGGAATTTTTAAAATGTTGGCCTAGTTCTCGCGACTTTAATAAACTAGTTATTAAAGCCAAAATGCATACCAAAAACATATTTTTGAAATTTTCTTTGTTGTATTCAAATACAATATTTTCTTTGTTGTATTCAAATACAATATGTTTTTATTTTTATTTTTAAGGGACTTGGCCGTATGCATGAAAATAAAATATTTTTTAATTTTTTTAATGTCTTGATGAAAACTGGGTATTTTAATACTGGATTTGTATCTTTACAATATAAAAATACAAATCAGTATTGATTAAAATGTAGTAAAAAAATTTACGGAAAATCACATTTTAAAAATAAAATTTTTTTATGAATTTAATTTTTTTGAGCTGGAACCAGCAAGCCTGGCGTAGTTCATGCGTTAGTGAATTTGTTTCACGCGTGCATAGATTTAAGAGAATATGAAGACGAACTCACCTGATTTCTAGAAGAATTGAAGATGATGACAATTCTGGTCTTGCGTTCTTTTTATTATTCTGGACTTTCTCTCTGGGTTTCTTCCTTTGCTTCTGTTTCTTTGGTTTTATTCCCCTGCCTCTGGTTCCAAAGGTCAAGGGACAGCAACGATGGAGGCTGGTTGCTGTTGGTGTTTTTCTTGCTTCTTGTTCGGCTGTTCCTCTGTTATCTTCTCCCTGTGCTGCCCAGTTCTCCTTCCTCTCTCCCTCTGTTTCTTTTTATTCTCCCTGTTCTCTTTCTCTCCCTCTCTGTCTCGTCTTTCTCCTTTCCGTCATCCTCTGCGTTTGGTTTTTCTTCTGGCTTATATAGCCGGAGGATGAGAATGTTTTTGGTAAGCTGGTGTGCATCACGGTGGTGAGGGTTGTCAGTCGTGATACACTCCCTTCTTGATTTGGAAACGGCTCCATTATCGCTGCCAACGTCTCCTTCCTTAATTATCAAAGAACACCAGCTATTGCAGACAATGACATGGTGAAACAGCGCCGCTTGGTTTCTTTTGATTCAGCCATTGAATTTTTTGCAGCTTTGTAATCAAATCCTTGCCAAAATTGTAATTATGTTCCTTAATTTTAGCGCATTTTCTGGTTTGGTCCTTGGTTTCGGATTGTTTCAATTAAATCCCTAATTGGCCATCAAACTTCAATAATTATGCAATTAAACCCCTAAGTTGAGCAAATTAATTCTTCAAAATTATAATTGGACCCCAGAACTTTAATTTCATCCAATAAAAAACTAAATCGACTTAAAAATCAATTTTTCTTACAATCCAACCCTCCATAAATTCAATTAAACCTTAGAAAAAATTTAATTGAGTCTATAAACATCTGATTTTGGACTTTTCTTCCTCAACTTGAATTTTCTTTGTCAATAAGGCTCTTATTAGTAAAAAATATAACATCGAATTTCAATTATTGTATTTCTAAACCTCCTGAACCAATTCTAATCTTTCTTCGACATTCCAGCATTCTTTTCTTGGTTCTATTATTTTTTGATTTCTTCTGAATATATTTCTTTTTTTTTTTGTATTTTTTTATTTTTTGTGTGGGAACCCAAAAATGAATAACAACAACTTACATTCTCTGATTTAAAAGGGTCAAGGCTTGATGTATTTGTTCATTCACCATGAGTTTTTGCTCTTCAAGAACCAAAAACAGAGGGCAGAAGAGAGAGGAGACAAAGTTGAAAAAATAAACGTAGTGGAGATCAACTCTTTTCAAGCAATAAAAAATAAGAAAAACAAAAGAGATGAGAGTTAAAATAACGCGTGAGAAAATCTACGAGAAAAAGAGCTTTAGAACAAAAAACATTATTAGAATCCACAGTAAAAATAGAGTAAATATATACTGTTTTCATGAGCTCTTTTAGTTTTTTTAATATTTCTTTTCAAAATCAACATAAATTATCAATTTCAATTAAATATGCATAAAGAATAGAATTTATTGCAATGTGTGTGTGTATATATTAACATTATTTAAGATTAAATTATATATCATTTGTATTCTTATTATTTATCTTTTAAGCTATTTGATAATAAAATTATGATATGAAATGATGTCATTTAACTTATAGTATTTATGTTTGATTTATTTTAAAATAAATTAAAATAATATTTTTTTATTTTTAAGATTTATTTTTAAAATTAGAATATAAAAATAATACAAAATATTAAAAAAATATTAATTTAAAGTTAAAAAATTAATTTTTAAAAAAAAACACATGACGCGTAAACAAACACACCTGATACTACTTGCCACATCAGCTCTCTCTTGCGCGCCTTGAAACGGATAATCTCTCTTCTTCTCTGCTGTGTCTCGCTCTCAAAGCCAAAGCCACTGAAACTGAAAAACGCAGGAAAAAATGCTTGCGAATCCTAGCACCAGTACTCTCCATCACAGACCTAATTACACACACAACCCTCCATGTTCACTCTCTAATCATCGCTGCAAGCTCTCTCTCTCCCCAAATTGCCCTCGCTTTTCCAATTCTGCAAAATCCAACTTTTCTTCGCTTTCTCTGCTTCTATCAAGAAGAAAGCGTGAAAGGTTGTTTACTGTTGTCAATGCTTTCGAGGAAACTTCTGTGGCACATGACGCCCCTCAGTCTTTGCCTCAGCCTTTTTCTGTCAAAATCCCCGTCGGTGACAGACATGTAAGTTTATTAATATGCTTAGTTCATTTTTCATTTTTCATTCTTTTGTGGTTTCGATGATTTTATATTTAAATTTCCGAGGTTTTTTATAGGCAGAAATTGTGTAATTTTAACACATTTTGTTTTGGATAATGAGTAGCATCGTGGAGTTTTATCAGTAATGGTAAAAAATTATGAAATGTGAACTTGTGTTTGATTTTTATATCTTTTTTTTGAATAATCAAACTATCAGTGTAATTTAGGGTGGTTTTGATGAATTTTTTTTTCCTGTAGATATTGGTTGAGACGGGTCATATTGGGAGACAAGCTAGTGGTTCTGTCACTGTGACGGATGGGGAAACTGTAAGTTATAATTTGTGCAGATGGGTGTATAAGTGCTATTTTTTTATATCAAAGAAATAAATTGTTGACTTGTTCGATATGTAAACTTTTGAACTTTGATTCTTTGTTACTGGAAATGAGATCAATGTTCAACTTTTATTAACTTGTGCTGTCTTATTAGTTTGCGTGGGAGTTACCAAAAGACCTGGTGTACTTTCACGAGCAGAAGTTAATGATATGTTGTGAATTAAAAGGCTCCCCCAGCAATGAGTTTAAGTTTGTATTCCGTAGGTGGGTGCTAGCTAGTCTGGTTGGTGAAATCTTAACACTATTTCTTCTTTTTTTTTGTAGATTGTCTATACATCTGTTTGTTTGGATGATGTTCCTAGTGAGCCTTCTGATTTTTATCCTCTATCTGTAAATTATCAAGAGAGATTTTCTGCAGCAGGTCGAACTAGGTATGCCTGGTGTTTTCAACTTTTTGGAATTTATCTCAAAATTTTGTGAAGAAGACTAATATTTATTCTATTCATCTGCTATTGCTTTAGTGGAGGATTTTTCAAACGAGAAGGGAAGTTGAAAGATCATGAGGTGCTAACCTTCTCTTACAAGTACAAAAATGCTTAATTTAGCAGATGCTGAATCAGTTGTCTTTAACTATCACCTTTCAATCTAAGATTTTTAACTTCATTCCTTTATAGTGTGTATTTTGTTTGCGTGAGTTTAATTTGCTTGCAAGTCTTAGCATAAGTCAGAAATTCTGCAAGTCTTTGCTTTCATGTTAATGGATATTACATAATTTGTCTGATAATTGGAAACTACACGATGTAAATAGCTGCTAAAATTTTTACATAATGCTGATGTCCTGTTTTCTACAATATCGTAAAGAAAATGAAAATTTGAATGGTGATACTGCATCATTAATCAAAAACCTCACACTCTTGTCAGCCAAGAATTTATAATTGATTTATGAACACAAGTGCAAGGTACATGAACATGAGTATAAATTCAGATTATGTAGACCGTAACAGTTGTACGATATACCATATATATGTCTAGTTCATAATATGGTAAATATCTTATACCACAGGTGCCATTTATGATGTTATGTGTGCCTACAATGTCAAACTCTTTCTCTCTGCCTCATATCACATGAACCTATTAACTAGGATTGTGAGGCTTGAGCTACACTATATTTTTCTTAAATATTATTTCTCTAGCCATTTTTACTTGGATAACTTGATGAAGAGCAAAGATAAAAGAATTTATGTAGCTTTTGTTACTTTCCAGAAACATATTGCAGTATTTCTCTTACAAACTCTACTCTCTCTCTACCTTTGGAAAATGTTTTTGTCACATATCTTTTTATGTAGTTGTTCTTTGGTTGCTTCTAGGTTCTTATTTGTAGATTGATAGACAGGCCTTTGCGCCCAACCATGTTCAAGGGCTTCTACCATGAAACCCAGATACTATCTTGGGTAAGTCTTAAAGTTTTTTTTTTTTTTTTTGCCTGCTTAGATATTGTTCTTAGTATCTCCATGGATTGTCTTTATTCAGTTTAAGAATCACATCATGCAGTCTTATTTTTTTGTTTTGGTTTTTATTATTTTTTGCAAAATTACATTTACAAAAGATATATAAGGTTGCCACTCAATTATATTTCATACAAAGGTCCTGGGAAAGAAAGTTAGGAACCATTTTCTTTGTGGAGAACCTAGCAAAGACTTTGGAATTGTTTGTTTTCTGTTGATATTTTGGAATGGAGGGAAAGGAGCAAATAAAGAGGGATAACTAGAGATATAGAATCGGAAGAGAAATATAAGAAATAGCTCTAGGGAGAAAATGGTTGTTATGGATTAGATACCAAGAATTTGTTTTTCCTATCTTTTGTCATCTACCATTCAACATTTTTGCACTAACTGGCAGTTTTCATGTCTTAAATGTTCGCAAGCTTAATTTTTTTTTCCAACTCCTGGGAAACTATTTCTTGGTGCTGTAAGCCTTGTGTGGTTTGTTTGTATTTTCTCAACTGATTTTAACTTGGTTATTCGAAAGGAAATAAAAGCTGCCAAGTAGACAATTCTGAAAATTTTAACCTTAAACAAGAGCTGACTTGTATTTGCGTGACCATGTTATGCCCACTGCATTAACTTGAGTCTGTCATGTATGTTCCTTTACGCTTGTCTACTAGTAATCAATGCTTAATCATCAATCACCATTTTGAAATTTGATGGGCTGCTATTTGACTTAATGTCGTTCTCTTACTGGATTTATGAATTTGCTAAGAATTACCAATTACCATAACCTCTTCTGAACAGGTTTTGAGCTATGATGGTTTGCATTCTCCTGATTCTTTGGCTGTCACAGCAGCTGGAATAGCTGTGTGAGTCTTACCTCAAGTGTTGCTCTTTAATCTTCCTGTTCTTGAAGTGTTGAAGTTCCAAATATCATGTTATTGTGTACTTATTCTTACTTCTTAAACTTGATTGCAACAGAGCTCTTTCAGAAGTACCAAATACAAAAGTAATTGCAGGAGTTCGAGTTGGCCTTGTTGACAATAAGTTTATTGTGAATCCAACAACCAAGGAGATGGAAGAGTCAGAATTGGATTTATTGCTGGCTGGTACAGACAGTGCAATATTTATGATAGAGGTCAACCCATAGTTCTTTGATAATTATCTGAACTGCAAGGCCTTTTTGCGTGTATCATTTTTTCGAAATGAAATTTTTGCTGGATCATGCTTGTGGCAGTTCACTGTGTGCAGTATAAGTGCATAGTATATTCAATGGAGTCAGATTCCATCCAGGGCATCCCTAACCTTTCAGTACACCAAACTAAGATAGAAATATGTAGTTATGGATGTTGGCCTTTGTGTTAAACCTTCATATGATGTGGATGCACCATTTACCACTTCATTGGACACATCATTGAGAGTGCATTTTGTGTAAAATCAAAAATTCTGTTTCACTTGGCATATGCATTCAATTCCACATTTGTTGGGAAAGGACAATTTTCAAGAGATTATTAGAGATGCCTTACTATCATTGCCATCACTTTAATGTGATGGTCTGAGGAGTCAAAGGAGTCCTCTTGAATTTTCAAAGGCTCGAAGATCATTTGCTTTCACGTGCTGGTTAAGTACTGACTAAAAAGCACCATTGTCATGAAAGAAGAAAACTCATTGCAACCCAGATGGGCTTTAATCCTCAATAATTAATTATTCTGTTTTTGGGATGTGATGAACAAGTTCTCTTATTATAACCTTTTGTCTTGGCACTGCAAGGAAGTGTGAGCAATAGACTTAGTTTGGGTCCTTGTATTGTGGCCTAGCAAAATACCTCATTTACTCCTTGCAGCTTCACTTTTTAGGAGTTATCTAAACTAGCCTGAGTAATTGGTCATTGACCAAACTGCTTCCAGACTACTCATCATATCCTCTTGGAAGGAACTGAGCAACATGATAAACATAACCCTATTACAGCAGTACTCCTATCATTCCTGATCAATAAGCTCCTGATCAATAAGCTGGGCGTTGCTGGTACTTATGCTATTTCTGTCAAATCCTGACATTTTAGGATACTGCTCAGGATGCTACCTTTCAAATCAAAAACTTATATACCCTGGGGTTGAAAATAAAACATGTTTAGGCCTTGTGTTGATGTCTTTTTTAATTCATTTGGTAGAAAAACATAGAAGTAAATTAGCTTATATGGTCTTAGTCTCACAGATTTAGATTTTAATTGGCTGATTCTCTTTCTAGATAACTTTTACGTATGCTTTTCTTTTTGCCTTTTTCTTTCTACCTGTTCATTCATTTCTCTTACATTAACCTAAGATTACAGAATGAAATGATTCTGAAAATACACTTGCATTTCAGTACATCATGAGGAACTTAATTAATTAGGTACAGTTTGTTAACCGTAGTAATGATACGATAACTATATTAATGATATGTGTCTAATGAACTTCACAATCCATTACCTCTATTGCTTGCAGGGTTATTGTAATTTTCTTACAGAAGAAAAGTTGCTTGATGCAGTACAAATTGGGCAGGTTGTTTCTTTGATTAAAGTGTGTTGCGTACAATTTTCTCATATTTCATCATAAACTGAAGTAGATATATTTAGTGTATCACCTATCAGAAAAAGTATATATTGTGTATAATCTGTGACTGTTTCTGTGCAATATGCAGCAATAGCTGCTTATCTGATTGGTGTACCGTATGCTAGTCAGCACTCATTATTTTGTTTGTTTTCAGTTATTTGACAGTGGTCACATTCTTGATGCCACAGTGTGGCTATGAATTGACAGACAATATGATTGCTATATATGTTGTTGTTGTGATCTTCATTATGAGCTGTTATTTACCGAGGCAAGAAAATTAAGTTGCTGTATAACATGTTACCAATGAGAAAATATAATCCATGTATCCTCATGTTTTATCCTTTTATTGGTTAGGGACTGGTTGTATTGATGTTTGGCAGATCTGATGCATGCTTTTGCCCTTTTCAGGGCATGTTCAACTGTTTTACCTTAATTCTTGCATGTTCACTAAAGCCAGGATGCAGTGCGGGCAATTTGCAATGAGGTGGGTGTTTTGGTGAAGAAGTGTGGGAAAGCTAAAATGCTTGATGCAATCAAATTACCTCCTGCTGAGCTGTATAAGCATGTGGAGGTATAGTTTCTGTTTATCTTTATTATACATCATCCTTTCCTTCCAGATGTTTTTTAATAGCTACTGCTTCTTTAACTGTTAAACTGTTAAACTGTTTTCTGATTTAATATTAGGCTGTCTTTATTTGGTAAAAGCTGGATAATAGATTCAAGGGTACTCTTGAAGAACTTGATTCTGTATTATACAAATCATTTCTGTTCTGATAATGACACTAAATGTATGATGCATTTGCATAGCAGAACTATCAGCAACTAAGATAAAGCTTATATTACGTGTTCTCCATTTTGCATTTGTGCCCATTGAGGAAGCTTTATCTTGCAATGTTCCTTTTGGTATCATATTTTCCGAGAGTTATGCACATGATGCTATTGATGTGCAGTACTATGGAGGGATGTTGCATGTCAAGCAATACCTTAAGTTAATTGCATCAAATTGAGACGTGATTTTACAGACTGAAAGGACCTGTTTTAATGTAGCAGGTTTGAGCTGCCCAGTTATCCATCCTAGTGATTTATGGCCAATCTTGTGATTCCAGCTTACCTTTGTCATCTTGCTCAAATTATTATTTGACTACACTTACTTTGCCAAGAGAAAAAAACAATAATGATACTAATGTTTATACTGTTCCTTGTACAGGAAATTGCTGGTGATGAATTGGTGAAAATATTGCAAATTACAAGCAAAGTACCAAGAAGAAAAGCCCTTGCATCACTGGAAGAAAAGGTGCTTAGTATACTTACAGAAAAGGGATATCTAAGCAAGGATGAAAGATTTGGAACCCCTGAAACAGTTGCAGACTTGCTAGAGGTTGAAGATGAGGATGAGGAAATTGTTGTAGATGGTGAAGTGGATGAAGGTGATGTCCACATAAAGCCAATTGGACGCAAATTCTCTCCCTTGGTAATTCCAACTCAATTTTGGTGCTCGTGGTCTTTTTATCATGTGCGATTTGGAAGTCCCAAGCTTTTTGACACTTTATTTTGATTTTCCTTTTCTAGTTGTTTTCTGAGGTAGATGTGAAGCTGGTATTTAAAGAAGTTACATCCAAATTCTTGCGGAAACGTATTGTTGAGGTATGTTGGTTTGTGGTCCGTGGAAGTTGGAAAAGTAGATGAATAAAAATAACTTTACATTCCTTCGTTTAAGAGGACTCAGGAGAGTCATTAATTTTGGTCCCATTCACTTCCCTTCCCACTTACCCACAGCAATAAGGTTGACACAGACACAGACATGCCCAATTCTTTCTTTCTTTCTTTTTATCTTTTCTTTTGAAAATTGCATCCGGCAATGTTAGATTCAGGCTTTAATTTTCTTGGACATTCAAACACATATTTGGTTTCTTGTGGCACGTGAGAATTTTACATTTTCCCAACACCAGCGTCTCTTTCACTTCAAGGGCATTACTCCTGTCCATGCTGTAACCTAATATTTTCATTTTGTAACATTATTGAATTGTTTACTATTTTCTTTTGAAAAAAAGAAAAACTGCGTGTAACTTAAACTTTGGCTCCATTTGGAATTATGGTTTACCATATAAAAAAATCCTATTGCTCTTACCTGTCACATTATAATGTACTGGAAAGTTCCCATGGTTAGAAAAATTCCAAGTGCCAACAGTATGGAGTCAGGATGTGATTTTTCCATGAATGAGACTATGATTGATGCTGACATGTTCACATGTAATTTTCTTTTTACATTGCATTTTTTTACAGGGAGGAAAAAGAAGCGACGGGAGAACTCCAGACAGGATACGTCCAATTGATTCCAGATGTGGAATACTTCCCAGAGCACACGGAAGTGCTCTTTTCACACGTGGGGAAACACAGGTTTGATTAAATGTATTTTTGCTGTAAGAAACATGCAGTGGTTTACCTGATTCTATGCTTGTATCTTATCTCACTCGCTTATACAAGCAAATGCTCAAAAACATTAACGTGAATGGGTTATGATGTTATGTGATTCTACCCCCTTCATTGCTGAACAAGCTTATCCATCATATTTTCGTTTGTTGACTAATTTCAAGTGTTTCTCCTTCAAGTGACAACTAAAAATGGCTTGAGAACTTATGAAGTGACTCTTATGTTGACTTAGTTAATAGCTGTGTTTTCTCGTTATCTGCTCATTTCTTTTCTGTTTCTAATCCTTTTCCTACTGAATAATCTCTTATCCTTGTTAAAACAGTGCCATTGTTTATAGATCCACCCGGCATACCTTCTTTGATTTCACCACTTCCAGTAAAGGCACCAATTATCTGTCCATCAACCAACTTTTTTGGTGATTTTAAATTCTTCTCCTTCCAAATAAACAAATTTGATCAGTTCTGTATATCATGGTGGACAATTTTTCATTTGTCAACCATTATTTTAAGCATTTTTCTTGTCTTTCAATAAGTTAGCATCTTCTAGTTGATAATGTTTGGAGAACAGTGCCCCTACCATGTAGTTATATTTGCACACATAATGTTGTTGGTGATCGTTGAGGATGTTTTTCTTTTACAGTCACTAGCAGTTGTTACACTTGGTGATAAACAAATGGCACAAAGAGTAGACAACCTTGTGGACGAAGAGGAATTCAAGAGGTTCTATCTACAGGTCTGTTTACCATGATCTCCTTTTTGAAATTGTTTTTTATTAATAAATTGGAGTCATCTAACAGCCAAGAGTTTCTGCTTCTCTTAATGCTTATAGCTGTGAAGTGTGAATTTAATTTACAAGATCATTTAGGCTTTAGCATTTCTATAGTAACCTTTTCTCACCATGCTGTTCGAAATTAAATCGACCAATCTTTTAGTTCAATTAGACATGTCTAATAAAATTGTTTCAAGGTTCACGCCACGTTTTATCTTCCATATTTTTCCCTCTACCAGTAAGTACTTTAGAAATTTACTTTTGCTCTTAGAATATGAATAACTTTAGAAGGGCTTTGGAGATTAAAAAATGGTGATCTAGCTATGTATATTCGCACTGCTAGTCCCTTTTGTCCCATCAAAAAATCAAAAGAACAAAATTTAAACATTATAAACATTGTTTATTTATCTTTTTTGAATATGGAATTAAGAAAGCAAGAAGGGTACTGCAGGTATATTCAAATATCATATGTGAATAACTAGATTGGTGGCTGGCCTTTAACCTGAAAAGGAAAATTTAGGAGAAGATTATGTTTTTAAAGAAGTAAGAGAAATTCAATAATCAGGTTAAATTTTGATTAATTTAATAATATGATAAAAAAATGAGACAACAACAATAACAAATAAATTAAAAAAAATATTACCCTAGGCAAAACTAGGCTAACATGTGAAACTCGTAACCTAGACATGAGATCTGTCCAGATTACATGTTTATTAGGTCATTAGATTGAAATAATTTGATAGAAAAAGAAATTGAAAAAAACCATAAAACCATTTTTTCTTTAAAAAAAACAATATCGAATGACAAGAAAAGAAAATGAGAAAAAAAGGATATCAACTTTTTAAATTCATGACTCGGGTCATCAAACTGAAAGCATTAACAACAAATATTCAATTTGAGAGTTAAATTGAAAAGAATAAAAACATTAACAAAAGAAAAAAAAAAAAGAGGGCCAAAATGAAAAAAAAAATACACTATAAACTTGGATTGAAGGGTTAAATTAAAAACCATAAAATTTTATAAAAGGGTCAAGGAAAAAAAATCAAAAATCAAAATAATAAGAATCAAATTAAAAACATTAGTAAATGATAAAAAAAATTGAACATATAGAATTTTTCAACATGTTTTTTTATATGAAAAATTTCATAAATGTAAATTGAAAAACTTATACATACATTTAATTAAATAAATCAAGAACTACAATGTAAATAAAAAAAAAATCATTAACGATAAATAAAAATAAAATTAGAAAAATTAAGAGACAAATATAGATTAAAATATTTAATATCGCAACATGAGTCATTTACCCAATTGTGTTTAATGATTTTGTTTATTAAAATTTATTTGTAAAAGAAATCGACACATACATAACATTTATTGAATAAAATAAAAAGAAAAAAAATTATATGCAAGACTGCACATGTTAAAAATATTATAAAAAAATAAATATTTTTTATTTTTTAAAAATAAATTTAATCTATATAAAATATATATAAAAATTACATACGAATCATACTAGTCTTTTAAAAAATTAAACACATCCAATATAATTAAAAAATAATATCTACTTAAAAAAAGCTATATAAACAAAAAGGAATCACAAAGAAGGGGTATTAATGAAAATATAAAGTTAAAAATTATTTTAAAAAAGATTAAAAAAAAAAGCTATTAATTAAAAAAATCAAAAGAAAAAAAGAAAAGAGAAGCATGAGGTCAGGCCAAGCGTTGGGCCTTTATTTTTTTTTAAGTTAATGAGTCGTTCGCCCCAATTTATTTTGAAAAAAATAGACGATGTGTCGTCAACCCCCTAGATTGTGGCCGCTATGGTTGCCGGAAAAATAGGGTTCCTGTTTTTTTCTTTCAAAAACTCATTTTCAACCTATTTTTTTTCCAAAACATCTAGAAAATACTATAGGAACCATGTTAAACCAATCCATGACCTTCAAAAACGCAAAAACCCACCTCAAAACCCAAAATCAACCTAAAACCAAAACTTTTCCCAAGCTCCAATCTGTTGTTATAGATACTTCCAAGAAAACACCTAATTTGAACTCCTCTCATAATATGAAACCATTTGGTATAAAAATCAATAATTTTAGTGGTCAGAATCATTGTCAACGACAACCTTTTCTCTCTACACCGGAATTCGGTGATTCCCCTCTCTCTTCCCACCCAAAAAGAACTGAAAAATAAAAAAAATAAAGTTTGATATCAAAATTGATTTTTCTAAAATTAAAGGGATTGATCACCTAATAGCTAAAAAAGATGGGAGGCTATAATGCACTTTTCAAATAAATTTCAAAGCTGTCACCTATTTTATCTGTTTTTTTCACTTAAGTCCTCAGTCCTTCAATTCAACCATTCCTCGTAAAAAAAAACATGCAATTGGGTGCTAATTTAGACATATAAAAACATAATTGTGCAAAATAAAATTTCAAAGACCAAAATAAACTTTTTAAAAAAAATTCACTACTCCAATCCAAGGGAGTTAACAATAATAACGCTACATTAAAACCAGGAGCCCTTTTAGTTTCTTTTAATTGTATATAAGTTCCTATTCTATGGGTCCTTCAAATAGGGGGAACATCTTGTTTATATTACTGAAAACAAACCATTCGGTTTCTTATGTCATGGGTATTTAATGAAGTTTAAAGGATCTAGAGTATGTATATATGAAGCAAACCTTTTGCTTGTAAAAATTTTCCTACTTGATTTCTTCTGAAAAGGTCGTCATTTAGCTGCTGTGTTTCATAATTGAATACTATATAGCATTTTAACTGATTACACTATTATAATTCCTGCCTGTTGAAACTTTTGCATTTGGATGCTTTCTGACATTGTTCTAATCTTCCAGTACTTGTTTCCTCCATCATGTGTTGGAGAAGTGGGCCGGATAGGAGCACCTAGTAGAAGAGAAATCGGCCATGGAATGCTCGTGGAGAGAGCTCTCAAACCTATATTGCCTTCTGATGATGATTTTCCTTACACAGTACGGGTTGAGAGTACAATCACAGAAAGCAATGGCTCCTCAAGGTCAGAAGCCATAAAAAGTGCTAATGTTTTAGTTATACAATCACAAGATCTTACTTTTGATATAGTTTTTTGGGTGCTAAAAACCTCTCTTTGTCCAAGTATTTCATGTTGAGTGTTTGCTATCATACTATGTGATTTGGGTCTTATTATTTAGCACCTATCATTGAACAGCATGGCCTCTGTTTGTGGAGGCTGCTTGGCATTACAAGATGCTGGTGTTCCTGTAAAATGCATGATTGCTGGGATTGCGATGGGTATGGTTCTTGACACTGAGGAATTTGGGGGTGATGGAACGCCCCTCATTCTGTCTGACATAACTGGATCAGAAGATGCTTCTGGAGACATGGATTTCAAGGTAAGAGTTACTGGGCATCTCCAGATTTGTTCTTCTATTTTATTTCTTCTTTGTTTTTTCATGAGTATTGATTAGATGCTTGCTTGAATTTGAAAGTACTTATTTAAATTCAGAGGAAAGAGTATACTGCAATCATGTTAAAACCTTTTTAAAAGATCACCTTGTTTGGACTTTGCAGGTTGCTGGAAATGAAGATGGAATAACTGCATTTCAGATGGACATAAAGGTCATTATCTCTACAACTACTCTGTACCAGACAGATTTCATGTTTTTTGCCTAGATATAATGTTTTTCCTCTATCCAACATCCTGTTGCCAACCCTATAGCAATCGATGCATTCTTCTGGTTGTTCATTTTCACGAGTTAAATTCCATGGCCTATAAATCATAATCAATTCCGATTTTGACATGATAGGTTGGAGGAATCACCTTACCTGTTATGAGAAAGGCATTGCTACAAGCAAGGGATGGCCGAAAGCATATTCTTGGTACTGGAACCTAGGCAATTTTTTTTTCTAGAATTCATTTAAATCTGTTTGACCAATAGTTTGGTGCTATCTTGCCAGAAGTATGTGGAACTGTAGGCACGTATCCTTTACACCATACCTTGTTCTGTTATATCAGTTTGTGTGAATGTATAAATATTACCATTTTCTTAATTAACTAGAGCTGCTAATATGCTTCAGGTTTACATTTTTTGGAAGCACTCATTTCACCTATTTTGTTTTCTATTTTTTTTATCAGCTGAAATGTTGAAATGCTCACCTTTCCCTTCCAAAAGGCTTTCTAAGTACGCCCCATTGATTCACATTATGAAGGTTTGTTTATTTTCTATGCATCCTTTAGTGATTTGCTGTTGAAATTAGAACTTATAATCTATGATGCCTTAACACACACATTATCAATCATAATATTGTTTTATAGGTCAATCCAAAGAAAGTTAACATCATCATTGGTTCTGGTGGGAAGAAGGTGAAGAGTATAATAGAAGAAACTGGAGTTGAGGCCATTGACACACGAGAAGATGGAATTGTAAGATCAGATATAGAGTTTAACTTTCATTGGTTTATGACTTGAAATCAGTTGCAACTTCTACAACCTTTGGCTTCTGCAGGTAAAAATTACTGCAAAGGATTTGTCAAGTATAGAAAAGTCCAAATCCATTATCAATCAGCTAACAATGGTTCCAAATGTCGGTGATATCTACAGGCATGTCCTTTCCTTGAGCTGCTTTTCTTTGTTTCTATCTTTTATTCTTTTTTTTTTACCCTCTATTCTTTTTTTTTTACCCTCTATTTAGATCAATTGAATAAAAAAATGGAAATAGTTATCTTTTATCATTGTTACTATTATGGAAGATATTTCAAGAATGCATCAAAGATTTGCTTCACAAAGGCTCATGTGAGTAAAGGGGTATAATTGGGATTAGTTTCATGATTATTAAGTGTATCTGTCGTTGTCTATTTGGCCATTTGAATTTTTGGAATTTATTTCTTGTTTAAGTATTTGTTACTTGATGATTGTGAAGACAGAACATTTGACTTATTCTCTTATTGATCAGGAACTGTGAGATCAAATCCGTAGCTCCTTATGGAGTTTTTGTTGAGATAGCCCCAGGGCGTGAGGTATGTAGTTCCAGTACACAATTTTGATAAAAGCCAATAACCAGACTGTTGTATTGCATAACAAAATTATTAACACTGGAGTTCTAAGTAGCTGGAAAGAAAACACTATCAGATTTTTTGCTTGGACAGGCTTCTGTAAATTGGATATTTGTTGTAATTGCAGTTGCATTGGGCATCAGAATTCCAAACTTCATCAAAAGATTGTTCTCTTCACAATAATTTTTCCATATTTTCATTAAAGATAGGTTTTTCTTTTCTTGTTTGGGAAAAGTAAAAATTAAAATACAGCATGTAATCAAACTAAGCTCAATTGACAAGGTGTGGAAGGCATTTCCATAAGAATATGTTACCTACATAACCAGCATATCTGAAGTCTTATTTCATTTGAGGAAGAAAAGACTCGTTGATTTCTCAACTATTGAATTCTGGCAGGGACTTTGCCATATTAGTGAACTAACTTCGAACTGGTTGCCAAAGGCTGAAGACGTAAGCAGTACCATTTTTGCTTTCCCTCCACATTATATAGAAGCCATAAGAAATTTTTTTTTTTCCTGCTATAATGTCAAAAGGCTAAAATTTCTACTCTATTTTTTTTTGTTACAGGTTTTCAAAGTTGGAGACCGTGTTGATGTTAAACTAATTAAGGTAGGAATTTCTTATTCATTAAACCATCATCGTGCCCAAGTCCCAAGACACTCAAGTTTTATTCACTGACAAGCTCTTTTTAGCTAACTTTGGTATTGGCTATTTTTGCCAAATTCTAGAGTTTTTTAACCTCAATTATTAATTAATGATACCTTTGATGCCAACTATATTTATTGTTGATCTTCATTTCTGTACATATATATTAGCATCTATGTCGCTAATCCTTCAAATCTGTTATAGATATAAAGGGTGGCATTATTGCCACTCCTTCAATTGTTATTCCCACCTATATAATTATGGTGTGACCAAACTAACCTTCTTCTAGACTTCTCTTTCTTTGCAATTAGAGCTTATTTTATAATGATAAACCAAGGATACCTTTTTAATAAAAATGCTTTTTCAATAAGATGAAAGTTGTTGAAGAGTAAAATAAGTAGTGATATGAGCAGAGTCTTATGATAATATCAATATGAAAATAGCATTTCATGAGTATGAAAACACGAAAGATGATTGAAGGCTGATGGTATTCATTTACTAGAAGTTTTTTATTTTATTTTTTTTATTTCTTTAAGTTGTTTGAATTTTGATTACGCTAGGAGCAATGATGTCCTGCAACTGCAAAAAATAAAAAATAATAATCAGAAATAATTGTTGCCATATAATTTAACTGCTTTTTTCTTAACCTCAAAATAAGAATAGCAACCATGTCCAACCGGAACCACTCAATCTTCTCTATAGGTTTAGCATCTCCTGGAAGTTGAGAATTCTTATTTGGAGTTATTTCAATATTATTTTTCTGTCCCAGCAGCTAATAGTCTTCCATTTCTTCATCAAAAGTCTTGCAGGTCATTTGCCATACATATACCCTTAGCTTAGTTGTTCATGATATGATGCTGAAGGTTTCAGTCTCTCTATAAATGCTTTCTAGTTAATGAGATGTACGGCTTCACCTTTTCCTTGATGGGTTCATCTGGATTTAATTTTCCTTCAATGTGCTGTATTTACTCATTTCAGTTGCAGAGGAAACAAAACCTGAGCAAAACTGGAACATTCTTAGTGTTGGACCATCAATTGCCACATTAATTGATTTGCACACAACAATTGCTGCTCTTGACACAACACTTAAAGAAATTGTTCTCTAGTAACTATGTACATGCATGTAATACAGGTAAATGAAAAGGGACAACTTCGACTTAGTCGCAAAGCATTGCTTCCTGAAGCCACTCCAGAGAAGTCCAGTGCAGAGCATCATGCAACTGATAAGGCTAGTCCCAGAAGGATTGTGCAAGCACCAAAGGATGGTTTAGGTGAAGAGTACAAGGATAAAGACAGTGCTGTAAATTCCCCAAGAAGTGATTCAATAAAGGATGCTCCAGTTTCAAAAAAGAAAGTTTACAAGGGATTAAGCAGTTCTGGCACAGAGGGGCCAAAGAACAGTGTTGCATCTGTCAGTAGCATTGCCAGCAAAGACGAAGGTACTTTAGTGAATGGAGATGCTAAGATTGGATAGCAAACGTAGTCTGTTGTTCATTGATGAATAAGTTGGTTTCGTTATCATAATCAAAGATGGCAGGGAAAGAGCATTAGCTGGAACTGAAGGTACGACCTGCCAACTATCTCTAAATATATACATACATACATAGACACGTGTCTGTGTATGTGTGCATGCATGTGCGTGTGTCTAGTGTTCAAATGAGACATGTAGTTAACCCTCCTCCAAGGGGGTCACTTTCCAACTTGGTAATAAATTTGCAAATAAAAAAGAACTGGTTATATGGAAAATTGCATGTGGGGAATAAAGAAATGTCCTCTTAAATTTTGAATTTATACTTTTCTTCTGGTGGGAAAAAGGATAACATATTGAAATTTGTTGGCAGTCACCACCAATATGAAGAGAAAGGGACCGCTAAATTTACAAGTTTGTTTGGGGAAAAAAAAGTGACAAATAGGTAACCAACGCCACATGGAGCGGAATAGCTCATGCATGTTTATGTTTGTGCACGTTCCTGCATTTATATGAGCATGCATACATGCATACCGTCGGCCAACATGGAATTGGAAATGCTGTATCATGTGGCAAAAATCTTGTTGATTAAGAACTAGTTACTATTTTTATGCTTATTTGCTAAAATTGTGGGGTTCGATAATTATCGAATCTGTAACATTAGGTAGTGCCTTTTTTCTTTTTGTTTTTGGCGCAGTTATATTTGCGATTTTCCTACCAAATAGAATTGGATCCCAGTCGCTAGAAGTACATGATAGTGTGGACCATCTCATAAATAGTTTTCATATAAATATTAGTTATTTATATCAATATTTATGTAATTATAGTGTAAATAGCTTTTTGTAATTAGGGCAATATTGTAGTTAATCGTAGCTGATTTTATAAAATGCTAATCAAAATTATTTTTTTTAATGAAAGGAACCCTCAAGGGAAAGCATCATTCAACCAATTTGATATGGTATCAAAGTTTCACTTCTAAATCTCCATTCTATTGTCTTGTTTAAGTTTTTCTTTGGTTTTCTTGACTGGTTAATCAGTCCTAGATAGCTCTTGGGTCTTGGATTTTCTTTGATTCTTGGTTGTCTTCTTTGGTTTTATTGTGTTTGTCAAGAAGATGACAACAACAAGCAATTATGAGTTGCATAGTGTTCGACCAGAAAAAAATTATTCCGAGAATTTTAGTTTCAGGTATGTCACAGGAAAAAAATTGTGAGGTCATGTGAATGAGAGTGATCCATCTCTTAGTGATTCTACAAGGTTGCTTCAATGAAAGGTCAAAGATGCTCGGGTAACGTCTTTAATTTTAGGGTTTGCTGACCCTCTTATTGTTCTTAATCTAAGGTTATATAAGACAACACAAGCCATATGGGAGTACCTAGAAAAGGTTTACTATCAAGAAATGTTTCCAATTAGAAAATAATGTTTCTAATTGTTCTCGCAGCCTTTTTATCCAGGATTGCTACTCTTTCTAGGATTGCTACTCTGGTTTTCAAAATTTATGGGCAGAATATATTGATATTGTTTATTCCAAAATGCTTATTGAATCTCTCTTTGTTCAATAGGTTCGTGATCAATTTTTAATGAAATCTCAATATGAATTTGAGATTGTTCGCTCCAACTTAATGAATCAAGATCCTTTTCTCTTTAGATGTTTGTTTTGGGGAATTACTTCGTAAAAAGCAACTTCTTTTTACACAAGGTATTTTCAAGCAAGAAATTTTGTTACAACTGCTTTTGCTATTCAAAGAAAAGAAAAAGGTAGAAATATGAGTAATATATATTGCTATAGCTGTAAAGAATATGAACACATTGCTATCAATTGTAGAAAGAAGTTCTATAATTGTTGCAAACAAAGACATTATCAAGGAGTGTCCTACTTGTCTTTGAAACCACGAAATCAATTCATTTCAAGCTGTTGTGTTTGGCAACCCATCAACGAAAACTTAATTTGTTATTCTTACTTTTGAAATGATGCAACAAATGATTGTTTCAATCTTTTCAGCCTTAAGGCTACAAGTCAATTTCAGCTTGCTGATTCTGCTACCTTAAATCATATGACTAACTCATCTAGTATGTTTAAAAATATGTATAAGTATCATAGTTCATTAGAAATTTAGATTGGTAATGGAAGTCATATGCCTATTACTAAGATTAGGGATATCAATTCAACTTTAAAGAATGTGTTTATATCACCAAAGTTGTTCACTAGTCTTATTTCAATTGGCTAATTGGTGGAGAATAATTGTGATGTGTACTTGTATAGGATTAGGTGTTTGGGACGGTGATCGTGAAGGGACCTAAAGTTAAAATACTATTTTTGCTGTATTTTTCAATTCCTCGTTTTGTATTATTTGCTTGTACCACTATTCAAAATAAGGGTGAAGTATGTCATAAACACTTAGACCATCAAAGTTTTATTGTTTTTGTTTCGTTGGTTAAATTCTGGTTTTTTGGGAAATAAAAATCAATTTTCTTCTCATGATGTTCTCTTTGATTGTTCCATATTCAAATTAGGCAAGATTAAAACCCTTCCATTCACTTTTCTTTGTCAATAGAAGGTAATAAATTATGCATTGTTAATAGTTGTTAGTTTAGGTTGTATATATTCTCATAAACAAAAGATGAGATTTATCTTACCTTTCTAAAAT
>Ga0325410_1002197_pt1 | contig 21810 bp, 12 predicted proteins | sample PopdelMetagenome_16_FD_206182 | JGI IMG/M metagenome (GOLD analysis project Ga0325410, IMG submission 206182) | Populus deltoides microbial communities from Bellville, Georgia, United States - Xylem-PdIQD-R3 | ecosystem: Host-associated > Plants > Phyllosphere > Stem > Wood/Secondary xylem...
GCCTTGGTTGTTCCCCCCCCCCCCCCCCCCCCTCCCTCTTGTTACTCATTTATGCCTTGATTCTGCATGAGTATTGATTAAAATAGATGTGCAATGACCTTATCTGTCTATACATGTATAGTGAGTGTTAAAAGATTTAAAGAATGGGTCTGTGCCATCTAATGCAGGCTTATGATGTGGAATGTTTAAGGACCAGTTCATCTCGGGACAATTGTTATGGATAGGTTTTCTTAATCCTTGTGCTTTTCATAGTTTCATGCTTCAGGTGCTTTTGTGGGGGTTTCCATAGCTGATATTCAGCAGGAGTGGGCTTCTTTATCATGACAACGACTCTTTTCTTTTCTTTTTTTCTTGAGGGTCTCTTGTTCTCTTTTTAGCTTTAGTAATTCCTTTCTGTGCTTATTATATTTTTCATTCACCTAAAACAGAAAACTACGAAATGCCAGTTAAATCATGAACTACCGCACTTCTTCCCCTTGGTAATGTATGCCTGTTTAATATATTTGCAATTTATATGGAGATACAGAATCAGAAAACAGCTCTGGCTTGCTTTCCTCGTTGCTGGGAGCTGGATGTGAATGCGATGGATATAGTTTGCGCATAGTTGGCCATTCCCTAGGAGGTGCAATTGCTGCTTTGATAGGACTGAGGGTACATTTTCCTACTCGAAGGAAAACTTGATTACCTTCTATGCTTTAAGTTGTGTGTGTATACTTGAAGCAATTTGATTATCTTCTAAATGTTGAGGTTTGTGCATTGGTCCTCTTCTAAAACATGCAAGGACACATGGTTGCAGTTCCACACCCTCTCCCAGTCCCAAGTTGTTTTGATCACTTTGAGAAATTTTTTTTTTTCTTATGAAAAACAAACTTATTTGTTCACTTCTATCATTTTTCTGTGTATCAGCTATATAAACTGTACCCAACTTTACATGTCTATGCATATAGACCCCTTCCATGTGTGGATTTGGTCATAGCAGAAGCATGTTCAGAATTTGTTACAAGGTAATTAAACCCCCCCCCCCCCCCCCCCGCCATCAGAAGCTTCGACACAAATTTTCACCATTTTTCTTCCTTCAAATGTTTCTGTAGTAAGTTTTGAGCTTTCTGCAGCATTGTACATAACAATGAATTTTCTACACGGCTTTCAGTTGGATCACTCCTACGGCTCCGCGCTGCTGCAATTGTGGCACTTGCACAGGATTCCAAAGCTGATAAAGCCTTGATTTGTAGGCTTGCTCATCAATTCCTCTTTGTGAGCATGAATCAATGAGGGAGGATTGAGGTAGTTGATCCATCAGAGCTACATTCTGCAGCCACCACAGTAGAAGAACTGGATCACAAAGATTATGTGGGTTAGTATTGATTATCTAGCTTGTCATAATGAACTATGTGCGCAATTTTTTTGTGTAGATATTGAATAGGATGTTCTACTAAATGATTTTCTTGCTGCAGGAAGCAAAAAGGCGGATCATAGTTATTCTCTCTGGAATAAATTAGACAGGACCAATAGTGGCGGTGATACAGATGACGACAATTTTGAAAATCCATTTTATGACAAGACTGCTGTCATGAGTTCATTAGATGATCCTGTATCACAATTTTTGGAAACTGTCCCCAGGGCTGAAAATGAGTCAGCTGGCGATGATGCAGAGATGTTTCTACCAGGCCTTGTGATTCATATGGTAGCACAACAAAGGCATGTCAGTATGCCCTTCTGGAAAGGCTGGAGCGTTCAAGAGAGTGTACAGAATTATAATGCTTATTTAGCAAACAGAGAAATCTTTAAAGATATTGTTGTTTCACCAAATATGTTCTTTGATCATCTGCCTTGGAGGTATGCCCACTGGATCTTTCTTTCTTAAATCTTTTTGCCTGAAAAGATTGAAGTATGTGTTCTTGACAAAATCAATACCTTTCAGATGTCACAACGCCATGAGAAAGGTGTTGGAATCTCAAAATGACAAAGGCCTGCTTGACGTATCTCAAATCGTGTGAGTTACATGCATTCATTTTTTCTTCTGCCATTCTGGCTTGGAGCTGCATGTCTGATATCTAGTGGAGTAAGACTAAAGGAAAGAAAAGATATAACCAAGATCTACAAGTGAGTCTGCATGAAGCAGACCCCAGACTTGGAAAAGGATAGGAGCATTAGCATGTTTAATTTTTACAGCAGAGGTTGCTCCACATTCCAATTTTCATGATCAAGCTGCAGTCATTCAACAGAAACTGTAACATATAACAATCTCCAACCATTCTTTGCTAGCGGAGCATCCCCACAGTTAAATTGTACAGCAGATGTTTAACATTCGAGCTTCCAAAACTCAAACTGTTGACATTGTAGCCATTCTTCAAATGATTTAAAACAAGAAAATTGTAAAAGCTGTTAAATATAGATGGACAAGTGCTAAGTGGTGTCTTGAAACTTTGATGGCTTGTTCTGACAATGAAAAACTATCTCTCTCATCAATTTGTCTGAAATTCTTGTAAAATTTGGTTGTTCATACTTCGCATAGCATCATTGCTCGGAAAAAAGTGTTCTGCAGTGCAAGATTGTCACTAGATAACAATTCCAGCTGCGCTCTCCACATCTCTCTTTGTTTCTTTACTCTTTCGCTGTTTCCATGTGCAATAGAAATAGGTTGCATCATGTATGTATTCATTGATGCATGCACCCCACCACATACGAAGCTCTGGTTCATGTCTTACGTTGTAACTAGTAATGTAAGGGATCTGTTTTACTGATGCTTTGGAGTTGATATTGTGTCTCTGGATCTTTGTCATGTCCATTAAGATATTCATGGAAACATCATGCCATTAATTGCTTTTGGACAAATCTCAAATTAATTGAGACAATGATTCAAATGTTGTCAGTTCTGAAACATTGAAGATCATAATGAGATGTAGAGCCTACTTGACATTGCTATGCTTTTAAAGCTCATCTTTCAGCTGTTTTAGTCTAAATGACATTGATCAGTTCAGGTGGATCACATGACTATCTAAAAGACGACAACTGCTATGTTTTTTATATCCCTTACTTTCAACTAGCTGTTCTGTTCTGTTAACTTCGTTGTTTGTATTGTCTTGTGGAAGGGTAGTTTAGGATGGATTAGGGTTTGCTGGTTTAACCTATATGACCCGGGTGTTTATTTGTTCAAGATTTGGTTAGAAAGAAAAAAAGAAAAATATTAGACCAGAAGTATTAACCGAGTTGAATTTCTAGTTAAACTAGAAAAAATATTAATACGGTAAAATTCAGTTGATTTAACTCGTTCAAATTTTGGTAGGTCAATATTAATTTTTTTTATTTTTAAAAAAGATATAAAACTATATTATTTTAATAAAAATAACTAATTTGATAATCTAATGATCTAGATGCTTTCTCGAGTCAATCTTCAAATGAGGTGACCAACTATGTTTTGGGTGGATCCATTAACTAACACAAAAGGGTCACCATATAATTGGTATAATAATTTGTCCTCAATTCTATGATTTCAATTGGATGATTTCATTATTTACCAGGTCGAGTCCAAATTCATTGATTGTGAGCAATTTCTTGATTCTTCTCTTTGTCTTCGGGTTTCAGAAACAAAAAAGTTCGAAGGTGTTTTTCCTCTCCTCGAGTGACCAGTCAACTATGGAGTCATAGTATGGAAAAAACTAAGAGGCGAGCATGGATGTTTCCTTAGTGGTCGAGATATGGGGCATAGATGTTTAATGCTTGCTTGTCTCCTTGCATATTTTAGTCACATCCCTATCCTCCAATGTCACTTAGAATCATTCCGAGAATATTCAATAACAATTCAAAGTAAAATTCATTTTTGACATGTGAAGTTAAAATGATTTGAAAATATAAAAAAAATAAAAAAAAAGTTTTTTAAATACAAAAACAGATAGTATATCTTCACTTGGTTTCACCCGAACTTCATCCTAGTCATGGATAGATTATATAGGTTTGGGTCCATAAACAGTGACAATTGCTCTATGAAGACTCGTTTTCGCTACGGCTTTGGTGGGTCAGGTTATGAACCGATAAAAAATTTTGATCTTTAAAATTAAAGAGGGCAGCGTACAAGAAATCAAATCATACATAAATGACAGAAGCTTCGGCCCCGTTTATTTGCTGGAAAGTAGTTTTCTTTTGGAAAGTGAATTATTTTTCGATGTTTGGTGGTGTAATGGAAAATAAGTTGGAAAACATTTTCTAGTGTTTGATTATGTCATGGAAAATGAGCTGGAAAATAACTTATTAATGTTTTATTTTTTTTCAAGTTTATTAAAATAATGAGGAACAAATCTTACAAATTAAAAAGTTGAATGAGAATGAAATTGAAAAAAAAATATAATTTCATAAATTATCTCAAATAAAATAAATAATAATCAAAATAATAGAGATTAACTCTAAAAAATAAAAAAATTGAAAGATGAAGAAATTAAAATAATAATAATTAACATTTCATAAATTATTTCAAATAAAACAAGTAACAATCAAGAGAATGAGGACCAAATTTAATAGATAAAAAATTTCAATTAAAAAATAATAAGGGAAAAGCAAATAACAATTATAAAAATGAGGACCAAACTTAATATAAAAATTAAATTCTAAGGGATGAAATTGAAAAACAAATATTCAATACAAAATATATATAATAATCAGAAGTTTGAAGACCAAATTTGATATAATCAGCAAATCATTTGATATTTCTAAATTTTTCATAACTTCCGGAAAGTGTTTTCCGCTCAAAATAAAAGAAAAATACTTTCTTAAAAACCAAGCCAAATTTTCTTTTGACCGAAAAGTATTTTCCGTTGATCAACTTTTGTAATGAAAAACAAACATAGAAAAGTTTGGAAAGTGATTTTCTGAAAACCACTTTTCAGGAAACAAACACCCTCTTCGAACGCCCTGAAAATGCTATGAGGTAAAGGCCTATATTACATATTTTGGTTGGAGGAGGAGGAGGAGAGGTTCTTCCATACAAATGTGAATCCAAGTCTTCAATTGTCTGGTTGCTTGAGATCAATGCTTGAGACTTTTTTCGGTTCTGGAAAAGTAAAGAGCACTGTGCTTTTGAGGGTGAGAACTGGAAGACCAGAGACAGCCACAAGGTGAGGAGGAGGCCCCCATGAAGCCGTGGAAGTCTTCCCTTTTGCAAGCAGGACATGATTTGATAAATGACACGGTATGGCTTTTGGGGTTTCTGAAGATCAAAATTTGCCCTAACAGTGTACGGTTTGTAGTGCGACCAGGGCTACAACAAGTACATGACCGAATCATCAGACGTGTTGTCTTTTGGAATTTAACCCTCTGCCGACCGTCGTAAGTGCTTCTATACTTTAACATTTGCTTTTCGTGCTCCTTCACCACATCCATCCAATGCACGGTTGGAATATTTCTGGAGGTTATTTGAGAATGGGAATAGTTTTTTAAAAAAAATATTTTATATTTAAAAATATATTAAAATAATATTTTTTAATTTTTAAAATTTATTTTTAATATTTGCACATCAAAATGATTTAAAAATATTAAAAATTTAATTTGAAGCAAAGAATTAAAAAAAACACCTTTAAAATATAAAAACAAACTAGATATAAATGCATGTTTAGATGTGTAGTAGATATTACTTTTCAAAGTATTAATTTGTTTGAAAATATATTAAAATAATATCGTTTTTAGTATTATTAAACTTTTTTTTTTTTAGATTCGAGGAAACCTCACTTTCCTGGAAAGCGCACTTTGTGGGCTCAGGTGAGGGAGTAAAACCCCAGCTGTCCCAGGCTCTTACAAGAGGTGCACGTCTTGACTCGAACTCGAGACCTACTGTGCAGATCTCAAACCCTTTGCCACCACGCTACGCCCCTTGAGAACTTAGTATTATTAAACTCTAACATGATAAGTCAATCTTGTTAACTATCAATTCAGAATTTAAACTAAATCAACTCAAAAATTGATCCAATTAAATTAAATTAACTTATTAAATTAACCTGTGACACGGGCAAAACCCATTAATATATATATATATATATATAAATTTTTTATATCAACATATAAAAATAATAATAAATACTAAAAATTATTACTTTAAAGTTTTTTTTTAAATAAAATTTTAAAAAGAATATGGTCCAGCTACACTCTCAAAGGATGCCTTAAACCTTTAATGGTCACAAGATTAGCCACGTTTTTTTTTCCCTTCAATAATTTACTTATTTATGTTCATTTTTGAAATTTAAAGTATAAAATTATTAATTTTATTTTTTGAGCATGGTTCTCTGCATCTCATGACATGAGCTTTCAACCTGAGCTCGTACTTGTTAGAATTATAATGCGTTTATTTTTGTATTTTTTATTTTAAATTATTTTTTTATAATTTGAAATTATTTAGATATATTAATATTAAAAAAAAAACAATCATTAGTCTCACGCCGTCGCTTAACCGGGCGAGTAGCATTTTGTGAGTAACACGTGATGGTTGCCAGAGCATAGGAATATAAGATAAGGAGACCACCGGCCCACGTGGAGAGCCAATAACTAATCACGGTTGATTATTACAAGGACAAAGCTCACTTGATGACTCAGAATTACGTGTGCGTCCAGGAAGCTCCGCCTCGACAAGTTCTTTTCTAAGCCAATATATTATGGACCGTGCCTTTATTTGCTCATGGATTTTGATGATATGAAATTATTTTTTAAAATATTTTTTTTTTATTTTTTATATTTGCTCATGGATTTAAAAACGTGTTTTTTCCTTCTAATTTGATATTTATATCTCAATTTTATGGAAAAAAAAATCATATTACTTTATTTACAAGTATTTTATGGACTTTTCGAGAATAAATCTTTTTTGTACTTTCTTCCATTGATTATCCTACCCAAACACAATAGCCTTGGTTTGTATTTTTTTTTTACTTTAAAGTTATATTTAAGTAAATGTGCTAGAGTTTGGAGAAGCTAGCTTAGCGTTAGCTTTACATACTAATAACTTTGCATTATTCAATTTAGACCTTACTAGCTATTTATCAGCAGTTTGTTCCGAGCTAAATATTAAAAAAAAAACAAAAAGATATATAAATCTCTAATTATGAGCTTGCCTATATTCATGGAAAAACAAAATGCAAGCTTACCCATATTTTTGACATAAAAATCTCAATGCGCATATTTATGGCACACAATGATATAAAGAAGAAGAGAGACTCAAGTACTCGGGTCCAGCTTAGGTGGCTTAGGAGATGGGTTTTTCAGCCTCAATTTATTTATTTGAGCTGACTTTATTTTTTTTTGTTTATTAAGGGGTAGGCGATATATTGTTTGTCTTTTAAAAAAAAATAATGAAGTGATTGGAAGGTCATCGGGGATTTGAGCCAAGGTTTTTGTTTTTGTTAAAAAAAAAAAAACTCGATTTCCAACCCATTTTGAACCCAAAACACCTAGAAAATATCATATACAACTTGACAAACCCATCAATACCCTTAAATAACCCACAAAACCAAAACTGACCCAAAATCAAAAAAAGTATTGTCCTAAGTTTGGGCTAAATAAAAAAAAATTTGATATTAATGCTGAATCAAGAAATGAGCTTTAAGAAAAAGTCCTCAAATCTAATGACAAAGTTAAGGTTTAAGTTATTGTTCTAAGTTTGGGCTAATCCTTTGAAAGGCTATCTCATTTCAAAGAAGGGCAACGAATTAGCGAATTACCTTTTCTTCTCATGGTGACAAATATTATAGGCATGGCTTTACACATGGGATTGGTATTTTGCATGATCAAATCTAAACTATTATATAAATTTTACTTTGCTCTAGAGGGTCTATTAAGTCATTATAACAATCCAAATTCATTTAGTAGAGATAAAATCTTTAGTAGACTTATATCGAGGACATGACTCACTAATGAAAAGGCTTTTACCATTTGGGATTGTACAATTCTACCTTAATGAAAAATTGCATTGATGATGACTTCTTTTATGGTTGTGATTGTATACTGATTTTTTCTTTGTTGTTTTCCTATTATGTCTTGAGTTTATACTTAAAGGGTACCTTTTATTATGGCATGAGTGACTTTTGTGAGGGTTATGAGGATGACAACACTCCTTTTTACTTTTTACCATGTTGTTTTGTCATTTCTCTTTCATAAAAAATATTTGTTTGCATGCACTAAACAATTTTTAATCATTTTTAAGTTGTCATAAGGGCTTCAATTAACATCTTCATTTATTGAGCTCGTTACTAGAGATATAAAAGAATTGGTTGAGCATTACTGATTGAAAGATTAATGAATTTTTCAACCCCTAATGTTTCTTAATTATTAGTCATGGAAAAAAAACTTAAATTTTAAAATATAATAAAAGTGTGGTTTTTTTGTTCAAAAAATCCTTATAGATGATGCCACTAGTAAGGTTATTAAAACCTCTACTATGGATTTTCTAGATCTGATGGGAGAAAATTTCATCTATTTTTTTTTCAAGACTTAGACTTAGATCATAACAAAGATATCTATTCAGTATAATATGGTATAACTTATGGCTTCTCCAAAGCTATAAAGGGCTGAAAGTATGATGAAATTGGACTTGGACAATTATAAAACCTATAAAATAATCTTTTTTATGGGTTTATGAACTTTTCAATGCTTAAGTCAATTTAGGTTAGAGAAAAAGACCGTAGAAGGTTAAGATTGTGTAACTTTAGTTATAAAGAAATGCTTAGGGTTTAATGAGGGAAAGAAGATAATCTTACTTTGGGGTTCAAGGTTGTTTATATAACCTCAAACCTATATAGATGTATCCATATAAGGGTAAAATTGTCAATGTATTTGTCAACTATAATTTAAAACTACTTAGGGATAAAGATCTAGTAGTGACAACAGATCAATACAAAATTTGTCTCTATTATAGGTTATGTAGAGTTGATGATAAGCATTAGGCCAATTCTTAGGTTGATATGTGTTTTGGGGTGTGTTTTTTTTTAATGAATATGCATTTTATTTCTTTGATTAGTGACGGGTAGACCAAGTTTCACTAGAATATGATGTGTTGAGATATGAAAGACATGCTCAGGGTTTGCATAATCTAAATAGCATCTCAACCATTCAAAGTTGCAAGCTTCTTAAGGTGTGTTACACGATCAAGGTTTCTCCAAGTCTAAATTGATTCTTGTATGTCTAGCCCCAAGTCTCTCCTGAGCCTAACATAGAGTGTATAGGCTTAGGCTACCAAGGTGCCTTAGACTTAAGTTATGACTCGTATGAACATGAACAAGTAAGAGCATTTAAAGGCCCAATCTAAATTGCATAAAACCCCAAGCCCAATGTATCCATTAAAAAGTAATCAATAACTTAATTTTGTTTAGTCTTGCTCCTCTGATAAGAAGTTAGTCAAAATTCTCTTTGTTCAATCTTGAAGTCGATGAAATAGATCTAAGAATTTTAAAAATAAACTTTTAAATAAATTTCTGAATTTGTAAGAGAAAAGAAAAGGAAAGATAAATACATTTAGATATTTAGTTTAAGAAACAAATATTATAAAATTTAAACAAAAATAAGTTTCAATGTTTTTTAAAACTACTTTACACCATAAATATTAGATTAAATATAAATTATGTCGTCTCAAAATGTTTTTATACAACAGTATGATGTGAAGACCACATATTAAATTTAAAAATATATGTTACAAAGGGGAACATTTTTACTAAATTATTAAGTACTATGACTTATGAAAAGTGATTTTTTTACTTTGAGTCATGATTCAAAAGTTATTTTTCATAAATAACTTGTGATTAAAATAATTTTAAGTTGAAAGTATATTTAGTAAAAACTGAATCCCATAAACCTTTTTAGAGAAGAGATGTAGTATAAATTAGAATCTATAAATTAAAAGTTAAAAATTTTAACTTTTGATTAAATCAAGATTTTATCTAAATTTTATAACATCTTTTTATTTTAATCAAAAGTTATTCATAGCCTAACATATTTATGACTTTTCTACAAATTAAAAATTAAAAAATAACTTAAATTAATTGCAAAAGCCATATTAAATGGAACCTAAATAAATAAAATTATTATTTATCATGGATATTAAATATATAAAAAAATGATATGGAAAAAAAAACTATCAACCTCTAACAAAGCAATTGCACTCATAAAAACAAACAATGCTTTTATAGGTGACCTACATGGAAAAGGCATGTATGTTTTGAGATGGGATATGATCACTTAAAAAAAGCTTTTACTGTGAGAGTATTACAAATAAAAGATACCTTTTTATTCCTTTCTTTTATTAGAAATTTACTAGAAAAAAGTTCAATTTTAATGCAAAGCGTTGCCAAAGTTTTTTTAACATCAAGAGAAAGTTCAATTCTAAACTAAAAATTTGATGGGTTTATTTAATAAAATACATCGATGATTATTTTATGTGCAATGAATATTAAAAAGAGTTGTTAATTTAAATAGAATACTAAATCAAAAGGTTAAGAAATAGATGTAAATTAAGATATATGATTTCATGTTGTGGAAAACCATTCAATAATTTTTTGGTTTAATTATATGTAAATATATTTTTAAGAAAAAATAGCAATTTTAATTCTATTGAAACAAAACAATTGGCTAGCATAATTCCTTCTTTTTTATTAATAAAAAAATATAACTTTAATGTTCTATGTTCTTTATTCAATAAAAATAAGAAAAAAAATATCAAAATTTTTTATATGATTTGAATTAAGGATAAAATAAGCATTCTCTTATTAAAACCCCTTCATCCTGTAAACACCCCACTAATTCCAGTATTGTTTTTACTAGGATATTTGATTTTTAGACAACTACATAAAAGCAAATTTAAATTAATAAAAAAAAAATGTTTTTATAATTTTGATGCAAATGTATTAAAAAAACTAAGAATAATACATAGCCTACATGTTAATGTAAGGATTATTTTTGCAGTATTATTAAACCTAGTTTATCCCAACGAGTCAACTTGGAAACCCTACCATTTGCCTAGGCTGAGTTCAATTAAATTGGTTGGGATTTGATATAATATGACCCGATCAATATGGTAGTTCCAAATGTGACCCAATCATTTAGGTAAAAACCCGACTTAATAAAAAAAAATTTGAAGGCAGTGTCGATTTAGATCGACTCATGTCAACCTGGATAACTCACTAAACCTACAACCCAAGTCACGAATCTGGTTGGTTCTAATAGTTTTTTTTTTTTATATAAAATCTACTTTTTATTTAATTATACAATAGCAAAAATATCAAAACACTATTATAAAACAATGCTACGAAAAATCATGAAATGAAATAAAAAACGTTTGTAAATATTATAAAAAAATATATTAATAAAAAATAAAAATATTATATAGTTTTATTTAAAAATAAAAATCAAAATCAAAAGATATTAATCCGTGAGTGGGCCAACATGTTTGGCCTATAAAAAAGAAGATTAGGTATGTATGGACTTGTAAGGTTAGGCTCACTCACCTAGCTCTCCATTTCTCTCTCTCTTTGGAATGGGTTGATAACACATCAGTTGTCCATTGATTTTTTTCCTTGAAAAAAAAAAAGACAACGCATTATTTGTTGTAATAGATGACACGTCACTTATTGATATAGCTCCGACTACTTGAGATGACTAGAAAATTAATCCTAACTAATTTTGACCTAAAAAGCCTATTTTTATTAAAAACAATATTTTACTATTTATAGATTGACACATTAATTTATTTGGAACTTTAATATCAAAAAATTATTTATAAATCAGTTTTTTTATTATAAATGCTAGTTTGTGATAGCTCGTAGTAGGCATCGCATGTACTGCTGCAATAGGATATAATAAAAGTACATATAAATAGAATAATCTAACTTTGTTGAATTATATATGATGAATCTAAAAATAAATGGGGCAAACAAATCCCCACATGGACCAAAGAAACCTATAAAAGATAAAGAAAATACTTAAGGAGCATAGGCTCAAGCAAGATCCTGTGCCCACACACCAAGCATGGGTGAACGCCCTTGTACTAGGCATGACATACCCAGCCTTGCTGAGCGAGACACACCCAGCTAGTGTTGGACATACACCTCAGCACCCTTCTTAGGCTGGGCATGCCCTCGAGCCCAACGCATTTGGGCACGCACACCGAGCCCAACATGTTTGGGTCCAGACAACGTGTCTGAACCTATTTTTCATCTTTAATGGGTTCGGACACCTTGTTCAAGCCCAACACTCCCTTAAGAATTCTTCAGGGGCCCCACTTAGGTCTTTCAGTATTTTTAACTGATCCTATACGTATTATTTTGAATATAATACAACTCAAAATATCACCAGAGAAAAGTTACACTTTAGCCTCTCTTCTCTACAAAAGGACAAGACTCATAAGCTTTAAATATCTCATGAACCCTACAAACTCAAGGTTTACAATCTTTTTATTCTTAATATTTTTAGTATAAATATTTTCAGAATTCATCTCTCTAAAATATCATTACTCTTTCTCACTATAATAAGTTACTGACTTTACCATCAGAGAGTCACCACATCCATCAATCGAAACCTTTTCCAAGTACCAACCTCCTAACTTACCAGGCACCACCTACTATTACTACAACTATTGATTACCTAGCTTACCATGCATCACTTGCTACTATCATAGCTACTGGTCACCCTGGCTTACCAGACATTACCTATTACCAATTGTCAATCCTCTAGGCTTTCCATATCAAGTCACTAGATACCCTGACTAGAAAGAATGAGTCAGATTGCTTGAACTAAAAGATCAGTCAATTATCCAGCACATAAACCTTATTCCTATACATCTTGAATTTTAGAATTCACCAATTAGAGCCGTCTGTGGAAAACTAATAAAAAAACCATCAGTTTCTAAAACTTGTCTTTGATATTTCCAGACCATTTCATAGCATACAAACAAGACACATATATGTCATGATGTAAGATAAATTTACTCGTTATCACAAACACTTCTACCCCAACCAAACCTTCAACAACTCACTAGTCAGGTGCAACTCCTCACTTAGAATGTGTTGGCAACCCAATGTAAAAATCAAACCTTGTTATCCCAACGAATCCTGACACCTTCGATAACACACAACACCTCAATACCACGGCTACCGACCACACCAAGTGCCCATACACAATTACACTACCCTAAGAAAACTAAATATAATGACAATCCTGAGAGTCCATCATAGGGTCAATCATATCATTGCGATACCCATGTATAGATGTAGTACCCTGAAAATCTTCCTTTTAGTTACCATGAGATGGACACTAGTTATTATAACTGTTGTTCCATGCCAAACTCCCTAGACACCCAAGAGCCTAATAGAAAAGGACTAAGATAAGGTCTATACATGAGCATACCTAGGATAATGACTATAACCCTCATCAGTGAAGGTGTTCTCTCTTGTCCAAACGAGTATTGAACATTCGACTTTCCATGGACTATATTTTCATAAACATGAGTCTGGACAATTATGATGGTCTAACTGACCCAAGAGAGCATGTACAGGATGTACATAGGAGCTTATAGTTGGTCATCTAGGATATTGACTTAATATGCAAAATCCTCCCTACAACCTTCTGAGGCATGTGCTTAGTACAATAATTTGGAGTTAAGCTTCATTGAAGGTTTAGTGACCTCTACATTAAGCTAGTGACACGCTTCAACACTATCATACCCACCAAGAAAAGATCTACAGAACTATTTAGCGTTACCTAATAAGAGGGTGAGTCTACTCAGGTATATTTGAAAAGATTCAATAAGAAGATACTTAAGGTGGAAAAAATACTTGAGCTAGTAACGTTAGAGGCCTTGATAAGAGGGGTAAGGAAACATACCCTCTAGGAAAACTTTATGCCTTACCCGAAAGAAGTTTGCTTAAGGTGACGCAAGTCATGAAAAATCATATACGGGTGGAAGATGATGATTTGCTACGACATCGGTCGCCTTATCATTACATGGATAACTAATATTGATTTTCCAAACGAAATCATTCTCCTAATATAAATGAAAGCTCAATAAAGAACCATGAAGAACCAACCCATGAGCACTTGGTGTATCCTAAGAATTTACTATCCCCTTGAATCAAAATGGGATCACTCATTCAAGGTTTTTAGGGAAGCCAAAGCAAACACCTACCAACTTCATAACATGTTTTGAAAAATCTCCCTCATACATGGCATTTGGATCATCTTAAGATGCACAATCATCAAAGAAAATGTAAGTTTATTTTTAAAATAAAAATATTGTTTCTTTGAAATATATAACCTATTTATAGATCTCCAGTGGAGTTTCGGATGAACACATTCTCTAGATAAAATCAATTGGGTTCGTTTAATAGTGCGTTTCACTTGAAAAATATTAAATTAATATTTTCTAGTGTTGTTTTTATAGTTTTAATGTACTGATCTTAAAAATTAAAAGAAAATCTGAAAAAAAAATATTTTGATATATTTTCAAGTAAGAAAATATTTTTAAAAAGCATCATAATAATAAACACACATGAGACTAGTTTGTTCATAAGAAAAAAAAAAGGAAAAAACTTTACAATTAGGATCATTCTTAACTTGTCTTCCTTCAAGTTTTGCTAGGAGTTGTTTTTTCCATGGGAGAAAATGATCATTCATGAGATACGACTGTCCCTGTTAGATTTACAATATAATCATTTCATAGTAAGCAAATGTCACCCTCAAGCAGCAACAATTTATTTCATGTGTGATCATCAATGGAATTATTGAATTTGTTATTTAAAAAAGGGAGGCCGCTTCAAACTCAACTTTTGCTAGCTTGTTGTATCCTTTGAGAGTGGCTTAATTGGCAATCTATTAATTACAAATCCATGAGTGATTCTGTTTCTTATAGACAAAAATTAATTATGTTAGAACATAATTATGTGCAGATTTCTAGTGCAGTCTCAGATTGACACATTCTTTAGATGATGCCTAAAGGCCTCTCACAAACTTGTTAAGGGTTGATTTAGGATCCCTTTTCTTTAGGTTATATCTAAGGGTCTCTCACCAATTCATCAAGGGTTTATCTTAGATCTCCTGCCTCCCTAATACAGTCTTGAACTAGCACCACACTTCAGTGGGAGGCTTTCCAGCCCCCACGTCATCGCTATGGAGGCTATTAACTTTCTGGGAGCTCCCAAGTCCCTATGTCATCCTAGGTAGGTCACATACTTCCCATACTCTAGTGCGACTACTCTCCAAGGGATGAACTTGGTTTCCCTGATGTAATATAATCACCCTCTTTGGATTCCTCCAAGCCTCTTTAGAAACTTTTTTAAGTATAGGCATCATCATGGGTCACCCTTTTTGGGTTCCTCTCAACCTCTTAGAAATCTTTCTAAGTACAGGCTTACCCTTCTTGGGTTCCCTCCAACCTCTTAGAAATCTTTCTAAGTGTAGGCTTACCATCCATTGGTTCCTCTCAGCTCTTTAGAATTTTTTTTTAAGTACGGGTGTTGTCATGGGTCACCCTTTTTAGGTTCCCCTCAACTTCTTAGAAATTTATCTGAGTAAAGGTTCACCCTCCATAGGTTCCCCTTAGCTACTTACCCGTGGTTTCAACCCCTCTTCTTATAAAAATAAAATTAGATGAAATCATCATAGTAACCAAACATTTTTACTAGTCTTTTGTGGATTAATACCACAAAGACTTGAGGGGCTACAGATAAATCCAAAATTAAATGGAGCAAAACGCCCCCTTAAGTGGACCCAAAAACCTATAAAAGACCAAAGAAAACACCAAAGGAGCCCGAGTCTGGCTCTTAAGGATATGGGCTCGGGCAAGATCCTAATTCCATGCACCAAGTATGGGTGTACACCCATGCACCAGGCGTACGCCTATAATGGGCTTGTTGTCATGCCCAGCATGGGCATGACATGCCTTGCGTTGTTGGGCGTGACACACCCAGCTAGTGCTAGGCATGCACCTCAGCACCTTGTTGGGTGTGCTGCCCAGCACGCAAAGTGCTAAGCATGCACTTTAACACTCCTTTTGGTGGGGGGGGGCGCGCAACCCAAGCCCAACATACTTGAATCCAGGTAGCACCCTTGGATCTATTTTTTCATCTCTAATGGGCTCTGACACCTTGCTCAAGCCCAACGCTCCCTTGAAAATTTCTCTTGGACCTTACACGGGTTCCTAAGTATTTCTCACTGATCATATACGTATTATTTTGAGTATAATACAACTCAAAATATCACAGGGGTAAAGTTGCACTTAAGTCACTACTCTCCATAAAAGAACAAAAATCATAAGATATAAATACATCATAAATTCTTCAAACTCTAGGTTGACAATCTCTTCATTCTTAATATTTTCAGCATACATATTTTTAGTGTTTATATCTTTAAAATATTATTACAATTTCTCTCTCTACATAGTTATTGACTTTATCATTGGAGAGTCCTCACGTCTATCAAAAGGGATCTTTTACCAGACATCACTTACAAACCACCTAACTTACCAGGCACAAACTACTATTACTATAGTTACCGGTTATATTAGCTTACCAGACATCATCTCCTACCAATAACCAACCCTCTAAGCTTTCTATATCAAGTCATTAGATACCTTATCTAGAAAGAATGTATCAGATTGTTTGAACTAAGAGATCAACTAATTATCCAATACATCAACATTATTACTAAGCATCTTAGATTTTAAAACTCATCAATATAACATTATATTCAATTTATCAATAAAAAACACAAACTCACCAACACAACAAAAATATATTGCATTTGTCCCATGCATTTACAACAAAACTCTCTCATTCAAAACGCACTTGACAAAAAATAATATGCGTAAGTCTATCTGCTTCTAATTAATACAAAGGAGGGTATATACAAAAACTAAAAAAACAGAGGGATGAGATCAAAATACCACGGAAATCGTTTTATAAATATATGCTATGAACTCCGTAAAAACTCTAAAAATCATAGCCTATAATTAATGGGAGTTTAATTTGAACAAAAAGGTTAAAAAATTAAATAATATATCAATATTAGATCTAGTCTATAACAAAGTTTTGTATTACTTGAAAAATTGCCATCTTCCACTTTGAAATAATTTTTTTTTTTAGGCAAAGAAAATAGACGCCATAAGAATAATAAAAAAAATGTATATCAAACCCTTGCTCTCTATCTCATTGAAAACTGAGCAATATGCCATTTATAGGTTTGCCTCGGCGTTCAAGTTTGGAGTACCTCTCTAGGTGTAGGAAAGCCTTTGCCCTAGCTTCCAGTCCCCACGTTCCTCCAAACGAGCAAAGCCTTCAAGGTTTATGCTTTCCTCCAAACGAGCAAATCTTAATAATAATAAAAATTAAATAAAGCATTTAATGAGCTATGCTTACAATTAAAATCAATGCAAACTAGTAATGGAATTATACAAGTTTCAAGATAAAGATGTTTAAGAATAATATAAAAATTAATATTAGACATTATCTAAATTTTTAAAATTCTAAATTGAGATTATTCCTTAATAAAATACAGAAAAAACTATATTTTATCATTTTTTTCATCTAAAATTGTCTAAATATTTACAAATTCTAAGAGTTAAAGCTATTACAAAAACATACTAAGCTTTATTTTTATTTTTATTTTTATTTTTAACTTATTATAGGACACAACTCAAAAAGAAATTAAGAAAGACTCCAAATTATTCTGAAAGTCAGCAGAAAACAAATATGCATGACAGGAAAACAAGATTAGTGGAACAATACCTTTCCTTTCCTTTCCTGGTATTCTCTATTGTCTCCTATAACAAATAGGTTGAAGCTCGTGGCTAATTAAACCTAGACAACTTTACACACACACATATATATATATATATATATAAAGAAGACGATACGGGTCTTTCGTGTACAAGCTCCATGCACCTGCAATATTTAAAACGTTTAGGCTCTGGATTATAACTTTACGTGATCATTTAATTAATAATAGTGACTGTAAGTAGTCGTAGTGATGGCTGTTTGTTCAAACATATGATGGCTGATCATAGCGGGTGGTAACGGTTGGTTTTTAAAATAGTTTTTGTTGAGAAATGTATTATAATAATATTTTTATTATTATTTTTAAAAAATTATTCTTCATATCAGCACATCAAAACGATTCTAAAATATAAAAAAGATTAATTTATAATTCTTTTTTTATAAAACATTGTTTGGGTTGCGTTCCCGAACAACTTATTGATATGGACACATTTCATTACATTGTCGAGCAAGTTCTTACTTATGTGTGTGTGCGCGCATATATAATAGCAGTTTAGGTTTTTGAATTAAATTAAGGTTTTGATAATTAAGTGATCAAGAGTTTAAGGTGATCTTAATTAATATTATTTTTATTTTTTCTAATTAAATTTATAAAATTAAGCATAAGATGCTGGTGTGTTTATACAAATTTCAAATGAAAAATATTTTTATTTAAAAATTTACATTAAAAATCATCTAATAAGCTAAATGTTTAAACTAAGTAAATAAACTAATTCTTCGACGACAATGCCATATCGGAGAGCGAAAAAGAGCAAGGGGCAGGTCAGATTGGTCTTTGTGGATCCGGTGCTAGCAACAGAGGTGATTAAATTTCAGTGAAAAATAATTAATAATTTATTTTGAGAACATTTTATGATATATAAGACTGAAATAGATAAATATAACATACAAAAATATTAATATGGGTTTTATATATATATAAAACCCATATTAATCTTTGAAAGATAATGATTTTTTTCTTTTTCTTTGACTTTCTAAATTAATTTAATAAGATTTACAAAATATTCAGACTACAAAATATCTTTTTGATTCTAATAATTAAAATAACACTAAAAAAAATGACGGCATAAAAAAACAAATTCTCAGATCACATAAAATTTCATTTAAATCGGCAATGAGAAAAAGGTTCCTTCCACCTGGAACCGAATTATAAACATAAATACTAATTGACATCCTTGAATTTTGCAAAAGACGACTGATTGAAAGGACTCCTGATTGTGAAAGGTTTTTAAATTTATCTAAGAATATTTTGCAAAAGAAGAGAAATACCATTTTGTACAAATTTTCTCTCCAAAGAAATTGCTGTTGAGGTTTGGAAGTAAACCTTTTTTTATTTTCTTTTATTGATATATATATATATATATATATATATATATATATATATATAGATGTTTATTCTGTTTTAAAAATATTTTTAAAAATATATATTTTTTAAATTAATAATTTTTAATGTTTTTAAATTATTTTGATAAGCTGATTTTAAAAATAAAAAACATTATTTTGATACATTTCTAAATGAAAAACACTTTTAAAAACAACTGCAACCACTTTCAAATAAAATAATTTCTTTCTTTCTTTGTTTTTGTGTTTTGAAAGTATTTAAAAAAAAAATTAAATTTTTTTTACTTTAAATTAATATTTTTTTAGTGTTTTCAAATCATTTTGATGTGTTGATATTAAAAATAATTTTTAAAAAATAAAAAATATTATTTTAATACATTTCCAAATAAAAAGTACTTTAAAAAGCAACCGCAACCACATTCTCAAATACGCTACATTGAGGTTTTCACATGACCATGTGCTTTAAGGTGATATTTAATATTGAAATAATAATAATTTTTTAAATTTTAATTTTTTATTAAACAGCATCTATCTAAAAAAACTAGGTGAGTTTAGATTTATTGGAAGGAAAAAAAAGAAAAGGAAAATTAACATAGATGTGATATTGTTAAAAGATTATTAATTTTTTTTTTTTAAAAATCGTAACAAAATCCTCTGGACCCTTTTTCAGAACATCTACGTTTTCACATGAACATGTACCCAAACATATTGTGTTAGGAAACATGACTGTGTGAAATAAACAACCGACCACATAAACTAAAACAAAAACTTGGAATTTTGAAAAGATGATTCTCAGTCAAATACTCGCCAAACATGTCTTTTTACTTTCCTTTCTTTTTCCATTGATTTCCTTCTGTGACTGTCTATCTGTGTCCTCTCTTTATATAATCCCACTTCTCTTACTCTCTTCATGACCACAATCTCCATAGCTAAGAAGGCCTCCGTGATCCCTCCTTTAATTTCTCTCTCAAAGTACTCTCTCCCCATAATGGCCTCTAAAGTTTTGATGCGCCCAAACATTCCAAGTATGAATCATGTTGCATATTCAGGGAGCATGGTACCCCGGTCTCATTCTTCTGGGCAGCTTTGTTTGCCCAAGAAGAGGGCTGACACCACTGCTTTTAGATCACAGTCGCATGTTTCTTCTTTTATAACACCAGCCATGTCAACAGGATTAGCCAAGACTAGTTCTAGCACTAGTAGTTCTAGTTTGGCTCACATGTGGAGAGAGGTTCAAGGATGTAACAACTGGGAGGGCCTTGTCGAACCCTTGCACCCTTTTCTCCGGCAAGAGATAATTCGATATGGGGAGTTTGTCACCGCTTGTTATGAGGCCTTTGACCTCAACCCTAAATCCAAAAGATATTTGACTTGCAAGTACGGGAAGAAGAACTTGTTTAGAGAGGTTGGAATGGGAAATTCCGATTACGAAGTCACCAAGTACATATACGCCACTCCGGATGTCAACATTCCGATCCAAAATGAACCCTCTTGCGGGCGTTGGATTGGATATGTTGCTGTATCTTCAGATGATGCGGTTAGGAGACTTGGGAGGAGAGACATAGTCATTACATTTCGAGGAACAGTAACAAACCCCGAGTGGATATCAAATCTCATGAGCTCACTGACCCCAGCAAGGCTAGACCCCAACAATCCACGCCCAGAAGTGAAAGTAGAGTCTGGTTTTTTGAGTTTGTACACTTCAAATGAAAGTGATAACAAGTTCGGACTAGGAAGTTGCCGCGAACAGCTTCTATCCGAAGTATCAAGGCTCTTAAAAAGGTACAAAGGTGAGGAACTTAGCCTTTCCTTGGCAGGGCACAGTATGGGAAGTTCATTGGCTCTTCTCCTTGCTTATGATATTGCCGAGCTTGGATTGAATAGGCTCGACCCGAAACTGGACGTGCCAGTAACGGTTTTTTCATTTGGAGGGCCAAGAGTAGGAAACTCCAGCTTCAAGGAGAGATGTGAGGAATTAGGGGTAAAAGTTTTGAGAATTGCAAATGTTAATGATCCCATCACAAAGTTACCAGGGGTTCTTCTCAACGAAAACCTTAGGGTTTTTGGAGGGACATATGAGTTTCCATGGAGCTGTTCATGTTATGAACATGTGGGTGTTGAAATAGCACTAGACTTCTTCAACATGCAAAACCCTTCATGTGTTCATGACTTGGGATCCTATATCAGCTTACTCAAATGCCTAAAGAGAGATCAGGTTCAAAAGGATGAAGAAAATCTTTTCAATCGAGCAAGGGAATCGATATTAAGTAGGGCTCAAAATATTAACATGGAGCCCTTGAAAAATGCTGCAAGCAATGTTGTAAACTTGGTTCAGTCTCAAAGAACTGAATTCTTGAAGGATGATACAATCTTAGGGTTGATGAACTCCTTCGCCTTGTATATTCTTTTATAGGTAGAGGAGCTTTAGTGTTCTGTGAATTAAGAATTAGATTCAGTATTAGTATTTTAGGGCAAAGATTTTGTAGCTTTAAAATAAGCTTTGCTTGAATAAAGAATCAAACTAACCTTTTTTTTAATTTGTTCATATAATATTGTTGGATCCAAGGTAATTAGTTTCTAGAATTACTGCAAACATTTCTAATTTTCACACTTCTTTACTCATTGACATCAGGTTAAGCCATGAATATCATGATTTGAGACCATAAGTTAATAATTTCTTGGT
>Ga0325410_1002202_pt1 | contig 21793 bp, 16 predicted proteins | sample PopdelMetagenome_16_FD_206182 | JGI IMG/M metagenome (GOLD analysis project Ga0325410, IMG submission 206182) | Populus deltoides microbial communities from Bellville, Georgia, United States - Xylem-PdIQD-R3 | ecosystem: Host-associated > Plants > Phyllosphere > Stem > Wood/Secondary xylem...
AAAAGTGACACTTGTGCAATAGAGAGCAAAAGACTTGTTAAAATAATATCAGGACAACAGTTTCGCACGTGAGTATGGATGGTATCATAGATATTTGCATGAGCCAACCTGTAATCATATCATGCCCTCTAAGCACATTTCTCCATTGAAGAACACTCTCATATCACTTCACAAACCAGCAAAAGAAAATAAAAGAAAAGGAAAGGAGTGTTCTTCTTCTTCTTCTACTACTACTTCTGCTGTTGCTGCTGCTAAGGTTGTTATTACTGCGAAAGAAAATAAAAGAAAAAACAAGTGTTTTGTCTTTTTTTTTTTTGAGATGGGAGGGGTGACTTCATCAATGGCAGCAAAATTAGCATTTTTCCCACCAAACCCACCATCATACAAGCTAATTACAGATGATGCCACTGGTCTCTTACTTCTTGAACACTTTTCTCACCGTGAAAATGTTGATGTTTTGCGTCTCCCAACTCGGCGAGGGACTGAGATTGTTGCTGTTTACGTTAGATATCCAATGGCAACTTCTACTTTGCTTTACTCTCATGGAAATGCAGCTGATATTGGTCAGATGTATGAGCTCTTCATCGAATTGAGTATTCACTTGCGTGTTAATCTCATGGGGTAATTTCTTTTTCACTGTTTTCTCATTTACCCTTTTTTTCAAGTTTAAAGATCTTGTTCATTTGTGTGGTTTTTTTTTATGGTTTATGAGAGTTTGCATTGGAGATAGTGTGTGTTTTTGGTGAAAATCAGGTGAATTAGTGATACCCAGTTGGGATTTCTGAGTGAGTTTTAGTTTGCTTTGTGTAGAAGGAAGGGATTTTTTTGGGGTTATTGGGAAAAGGTTACAAGCAGGTGAAAGGTGTTGTTTTTTTGGTGGGGCTATGAGGTATTTTTCATAAAGCTTGATTGTTTATTTGGTTAAAGTGGGTGGAAGAATTTGAGATCAAGTAATTTATTTGTGTCTGATTCACAGATTAGCTAAACAGAGTTGTTTTATGCAGATCCCTTCCTCTGATATCATGATTGTGTGATGTTATTCTTAGATTAGTTAAGATTCTTGGATTTAGCCAGGAATTATGATAGTTTCAGTGAAAGAATGGAATCTCCTATGAGTTTTGATCTAGGCAATTAGCATAGTGGATCAATTAGGCGATTTAGGGCTAATAGTTGTTAAGGGAGAAAATTGAGACTAGCTTTGCTGCTTTTAACTTTCTGATGTTCTGTGTATACTACTCATGTTTTCATCTTCTTTGTCTTGCAAGGTCTTAACACTAGTCTACTGTTTTCTATTTTCTGCAATTTTATCAAGAAAGTCCAAGTCTTTGTATGGGGTGACTTAAATGAATAAAAAATTTGGCAAGCAAAAACGGGGGCCTGAAAATTGAAGAAGAACAAGCATTTATGCATGAGGGTTGTTTCAGAAATCCAGAAGCATGCTTTTGCAAGCTAGTTTTCTGTCTAGATTTTGACAGAACTCCATGTGGCTGCTTATTTGGAAAAAAATGGTACGGATCTACCTTACTGGCATAAATCTAGACTTGCAAGTGCCAATTTGGATCTTAGGTTGATTGGATCCATCAATAGAGTTCTTTACTGCATCAAGTTGTTGTTATGCAACTTATATAGGTGGCCAAGCATGCAACAAACTTGGGAAAACTCTGGTGTGAAATGGAAAAAAAAATTTCACGCCAGAGAACTTTTTATAGAGGAGTTGGTTTGGTTATGTTGTCACAGCAATCATATAGACACTGACACCGCCTCATACTGGGAGGCGTCCTGTGCCTTGCTTAAATATTAAGTGGTCAAAGACAGCATTTTTTTCTTATAGGTGGTTGCCTTTTACAGAGTTCATAGATGACCAGTCCGATTCTGTGTTTGTTTAAGTTTTTTATGTAGTTTATCCAGCACTCAAGCATCAGATATAGAAAGGGAATTTAAGCATCTTTTTTTCAATTTGTCTAGGTATGACTACTCTGGCTATGGACAATCATCAGGAAAGGTATGCTGTATAGAATCTTCATTAATTTTACTTTCGACTAAAATTATTTTGGCAACCGATCCTCTGAAGGTCGTTCAATTACTTTCTGCAGCCCAGTGAACACAATACATATGCAGATATTGAAGCTGCTTATAAGTGTCTCGAGGAGAGCTATGGTGCCAAGCAGGAAAATATCATCCTTTATGGCCAATCTGTGGGAAGTGGCCCAACCGTGGATCTTGCTGCACGTTTACCTCGACTAAGAGCTGTTGTACTGCATAGTCCTATACTATCAGGGTTAAGAGTGATGTATCCTGTGAAACGCTCATACTGGTTTGACATCTACAAGGTTAATATTTTGTTTCTTGGTCTTCTTAAATATCATGTCATATGTTTTAAAGAGTATTCATGCATCTACTAAGCCTCTGAACATGGCTTCGCTTAAATTTGTCCAGAACGTAGACAAGATTCCTCTGGTGAAGTGTCCCACGCTGGTAATCCATGTAAGTATCATAGTTCTATATCTAGTGTTTTTAAATTACGAAAAACTTATTTCCAGTATTTTCTCCATTCATGAAACTTTCTGAATAGTGTTTGGTCAACCGATGTAATATCATGCAATTATAATTCTCCATGCAAATAAACTGTTGGGGATAGTAAAAACCTCTGTGCAAGTCCTGCAGTAAGTCTTGTATAGCATATGAATGCGCAGTATTTGGATAAAACAGAACATGAAAATACATTTGAGAAACTAGTGGTAAATGAAATGTTCTTGTGAAAGAGAAGGTTGGTTGAAATCAAGTCAGACGTGGTACTTTCTAGCAATCAGAACAAAACTGTATAAATTCATTGCAATTTAAAGCACTGAGAGGACGGGTTTTTGTTGGATCTAGATGCAGTGAGTTGTGAAATTGAATGTGTGGTTACATTGAAGTTTAATTATAGGGAGCTTAGGCAAATGCATCTGTGAAAGTACATATGGTAAATAAAACATCTGAAAATCGAGGACAGCTAATATCAAGTATTGGAAGATCAAACAAATAGCGCCGCCCCCACCTTCATGTCTCCCTAGTTCCTTGGTTAGATTACATCCTGTGTTCCTTGTCGTTTTCACTAACCGATGATAGAGGGTTGATTAAAGGCGACGCATGCTCCTTATCAGCCAACTCCGTACATCATTGCAAACTCGAAGAATGCAATGAACTTTATTTTCAACATATTATAATTATCTCAGCTTTCTTGTTCCCACACGGCCATTTCTTGTTGGACCCTTTGAAGAAATCTCAAGTATTTCTTGCAGGGAACTGCTGATGAAGTAGTTGACTGTTCTCATGGCAAACAACTTTGGGAGCTGTGCCAAGAGAAATATGAACCTCTGTGGCTCAAAGGGGGTAATCACTGTAATTTGGAGATGTATCCGGAGTATCTGAGGCATCTGAGGAAGTTTATATCAACAGTTGAGAGATCAGCATACCGAAGAAATGCCGGGAGGAGAAGTGTAGATGGGTTTGAACAGGCCAGACGAAGTTGTGATTGTTTAGAGGGTCCAAGGAAGAGCACAGATAGGAGGGAGAAACCAAGAAAGAGCACAGATAGGCCAGAAAGACTGAGATTTCACGAATTCAAGTTCACGCACACGGACAAGGCAGAAAAGTTAAAGGTCTCGTTTGAGCACATGGAGAGGTCACGGAGAAGCGTGGAATACCGCGATAAATCGAGAAAAAGCATGGATTTACAGCTAGAGAAAGCACGGAAGAGTGTGGACTGGGTGGATAGAATTCGATAACAATACCAAAATCATCTGTAAAAGTTGTTTAAATGTGTTGTAGGAGGGGAGGAGATAAGAAAGTAGAAAGGAAAGAGGATAAAGATGGGGAAATTATTTGTGTGTTCCTTTTCTTTAAACTTCATGGATTTCAGTGTGTGCCTTCTTGTTACGGTTGCATAATGACTGTCATGTAATTGTAGAGTTTCTTTGTGATATTAAGTTTGGTCGGTAATGGTATAATAATTGTTTTTTAAAGTATTTTTTATTTGGAGATATATTAAAATAATATATATATATATTTTATTTTTATAATTTTTTTTAATGCTGTATAAAAATAAAAAAATTAATATAAAAAATCACTTCTTTTAAAAACATCAATTCTTTGCAAAAACAAATGTTCAAGAATTATTTTTTGTATGGTATAATGTTTTTTTATTTATTAACGTAAGTGTTTGGGTTAGTTTGCGCGTATCTTAATTAATCTTACGAGTCTTGAAGTTAATAATCATATAAACCTCCGGTGGTTATCATATTAGCAACCACAGGGCTTGAACTTGAGATCACAGAGAAAGTAAATTTCTTAATCTCAAACTTTTATCACTAAATCACCTACTAAATGATTGTATGATATAACGTGTTGATGTAGAGAGTGGTCATAATGTGAATAATTGTCTTTGACCTTTAATCTTTTATCACGGTTTAATGTATGCTCAGGTCGATTAAGTTTTTTCATAAAATAAAATTATTATTTTTAATTTAATTTAAAATTAAAATTAAATAATATATAAATTAATTTAACATGATATAGTTAACTTGAGTTGACTATTTTATAAGCAACTGGTCTATTAATAAAAAAAATTAAAATAAAATTGAGAAAATATAGTTATGAGTCTTTTTCTTAAATTAGTAGGTTATAAGCTTCAAACCAATAATTAAAAATATTTATTAAATTATTTTAAGTATATCCTTAAAACATTTGAAAAAAATGAACTAAATCTTTCCTTCCCTTTGGTTTCTTCATCTTCTAAGTTTTATATTTCCAGAAATACCCTTTCGAATTTTCAATCTCTCTTTGCTTGAGAGTTGAAGCAAGAAGCAGCGGTGCTCCTCCTCTCCTCTCATCGCAAACTCCATAATCCAAAAGAAATTGATTCCACGAAACACCAATCGATCAATTTATCGATCGATATGTAAGTAAATCAAAACAGATTCCTTTATTAATATTCTCTTTGATTTTTATTTTTTTTAAAAAAAGGAGAAGCAACTCCTACGTTTCCGGATCCTCTTACTTAAAAAAAAAAAAAAAAGAAGAGAAGCAAAAACTCGACTGTTTCGCTTAATTTTGGTTTCCAATATTTTTGTTTTTAAGGTCGCAAGAAGAGATTGGTCGAGAAGCAATAAAGCAGGCGTTGAAAGCTTTGAAGAAGCGGCATTTACTGGAAGAAGGAGCTCATGCTCCTGCCTTTATTGCTCTTTCCAGGCCCATTATTTCTCAGGTCTTCTTTCTTCTTCCTTTTTCTTTTTGTTAATTTCTTACTTGCTATTCACCGCGAATCATGCTTTCTTTTGGGGAGTAATTTTCTTTCTGGGCTTTATGATTGTATTGTTCTTTCATGAAACTAATAATGATGATGATGAGATTGCAGTTAATTAGTATTAGTGCCGTGTTCAAGTTGGTTTTTTGTATATAATTGAAGGGATCAGAGTGGAAAGAGAAAGCAGAAAATCTAGAAGTAGAACTTCAGCAATGTTACAAAGCTCAATCTCTTTTATCCAACCAACTTGTGGTGGAGGTGGCCGAATCGAGAGCAGCGAAGACTTCACTGCAGGAGAAGGAAGCAGCTATCACTGATTTGCAAAATGAGGCTACTCAAATAAGGTTGTCTTCTTTATCCTGTTACTTATGTTTTTTTTATCATGTTAGGAAGATAGATGATTTTAATGTTTTAGGCATTGTGGGGTTATTTAGACTTGTGTTTTTTCGTCAGGGATGAGCATGGTCAGTTGAAGGAGGATTTTGAGGAAAAGATTAAAGCATTAGAATTGGTTATGAGTGAGAACCAGGCACTTAGAACACAATTGGAAGAGATGACTCTTAAAGCTAAGAATGCTGAGGCTGAAAATAAGATGTTGATTGATCGATGGATGCTACAAAAGATGCAGGATGCCGAACGCCTTAATGAGGTACTTTGTAATGTTTGATAGGTCCCTGTCAAGGCTGTTGTAATTATATGCAAATAGGATTCTACTTAGGGTGAGAATAAACCACAACAATTTGTTATTGAATCAACTTGTTCCTATACTGCATATTACTAGAGTTTAAATACATAAGGAAATAACAGACTCTTCCTAAATTTAATAGCACAACTACATGAAATCAAGACTCTACAACTGATTCCAACTAAATAGCTGGCACTTATTCTAATAACAAAACACTAGCTAACCGACTTGACTAATAACATACTCGACTCATTCCTCTGCTTGCCTCCTCTTGTGTGATTATTTGCATGTGCAGCTTAACAGAACACGGCTTATTCATCACGTCAGTTAAATGCTCAATAGCTCTACATGAACTTAGGATTCTTGATAGGCACACTTTGAGATCTTCTTGGCTGCTTATTAGTGTTGCTATAGTTTGATAATGCACAGTGTATGTATTGAATGGGTATCAACTGTTGGGTGAGATTTTGCTAGGCAATCAGTGTTTTGCTGTTTTAGAAGAACATTAGTGGCTTCTGAAATATATGTTGACCTCCTTTTTATATATGAATTTTTGTGGGTTTTTTGTATTTTACAAAAAAAAATCAATCTGAAGAAGAAATTCTTCTTGATGTTTTTAGAATTGACCAACACTTCTTGAAGTAGTTTCCTCTGGAAGATCCTTTTTGGCAGACATTTGGGAGTATATATATTGTTTTATTTCCATGTCATTTCCTTCATAAAGCCCATGGATGGTTAAGAAATTCTAGAAAATATATGTTTTGTTTGTGATTGGATCTGGTATTGAGTTTGCAGAAGGTTGTTGGCTTCTTTTTTGTGTATGAAATTCCAGATGTTGTATAAAAGTTTTCATACAGAAGTCTCCCCATTTCTCTGGACTTCTTGTGTATTTTCATGATAGAGAAAGTTGAATATGCAATGTGACACTTGAGAGGTTGTACTCTTTTGAAAGTTGCGTGATTCAGAGTGAACATGCATTGCAAAAGATGCTGAAACCAATCTGCAGAACCAACCTTCATCTAATCTGTTGTGAAATTGTGGAGTTTGCATACAGTGTCTTTAAGTTCTTGCTTTTGCTTCTGAAGAGATGCATGTGGGAATTATTTCTTCCTGCTTTATTGCTGGTATAAATGCAGTTAACTAAAGATGTCCTTATTAACTTAGGCTAATGCACTTTATGAAGAAATGATTGATCGGCTCAAGGCAAGTGGTTTAGAGAGCCTTGCTAGGCAACAAGTGGATGGAGTTGTCCGGCGAAATGAAGATGGTGCTGAGTACTTTGTTGAATCAACGATCCCTTCTACATGCAAGCACAAGATCACTGCTCATGAGGGTGGCTGTGCTTCTATATTGTTTGAGTACAATTCTGGAAAATTGATTAGTGGGGGACAAGACCGGTCAATCAAGATGTGGGATACAAATACAGGATCATTAAGTCACACTCTTTATGGTTGTCTTGGCTCTGTTCTTGATCTTTCCATTACTCATGACAATAGATCCATCATTGCAGCTAGCAGCTCAAACAACTTGTATGTATGGGATGTTACCACAGGGCGAGTACGTCACACTCTCACAGGTCACACTGATAAAGTGTGTGCTGTTGATGTCAGCAAAATTTCAACTCGTCATGTTGTCAGTGCTGCTTATGATCGTACCATAAAAGTGTGGGATCTGCAAAAAGGTTTCTGCACCAACACGATCATTTTCCACAGCAACTGCAATTCTCTTTGCTTCAGCATGGATGGACAGACTATTTGTTCGGGCCATGTTGATGGGAATCTTCGTTTGTGGGATATTCAGACAGGAAAGCTACTTAGTGAAGTTGCTGCACATTCGCTTGCTGTTACATCTATATCTGTGTCTCGAAATGGAGGTGTTGTGCTGACAAGTGGGAGAGACAACTTGCATAACTTATTTGATATGCGATCCTTGGAAGTTTGTGGCACTCTAAGAGCAACTGGAAACAGGGTCGCTTCTAATTGGAGTCGTTCCTGTATCAGTCCTGATGACAACTATGTTGCTGCTGGTTCAGCTGATGGATCTGTACATATTTGGTCAATATCTCAAGGTGATATAGTAAGCACCCTGAAGGAACACACAGCTCCAGTTCTTTGTTGTTCATGGAGTGGTCTTGGCAAACCACTAGCCTCTTCTGACAAGAATGGAATTATCTACACCTGGACATGATGGTTTGCGTCTTCACTTGTAAATATGATAGGTTGTCTACACGGAGAATTTCTTCAAACTAGTGTGTGGGACACTGTAAGCCATTTAAGTTGAATAATTTCCACAAAGGAACCCAAAGTTAGCAATATGGCAAAAAATTCTTCTTCTGTACAGACACAGTTGATTAGTTTATTCTTACTGAATGATTCGGTTGGTTGAATTCAATTGCTGAAAGAGCACGACAGGTTTTTTTTTTTTAATAACGTTCTTGATTTACTGGTTTTGTGCTTCGTACTGTTTAATTTACTTGTCCTTAGTGTTTCAAGTTTCTAAGATTACAGTGCAAGGACATTTAATAATTTCCACGAAGGAACCTGTTGGAAATTGATTTGTGCAGACTTTGAAAGTAAGAGTGTGTTTGGTATTGCGGTTGTGGTTTTGGTTTGAAAAAAGTTATTTTATAAAAAGTATTTTTAGTTGAGGTTGGTTTGAAAAAATAGGTGTTTGGTTAAAACTGTGGTCGAAATTGAGGTTGAAGAAAAAGTAGTTTTAATGTGTTTAGTTAAGAATGTTTTTGAAATTGAGGTTATAAAATAATTTTAAAAAATATATATTAATATTGATGGTTTTTAATTTAAATATTGTGAATTTAATATTGCTATTACATCATGAAATAAATTACTTTATATAAAAAAATTTACTTTAACAAAAAACTATCTACAATTTCATTACGTATAAAATTTATCCGACAAGAACTACAAAATTAGATAAAATATTATCAAGAATAAAATTAATATTACAGTACGAGTAAATTTAATTCACCTTAAACTAATTTTAAAAAAAATTGTTGTTCACGTTCACGTGAACAGTACGAGTGAAATTAATTAACTACACTGATTTAAAAAAAAAAAACCTATTCAGCGAACAGTGGAGGCATGCTCCACTGTTCACTGAACAGTGGAGGCTGAACAGTGGAGGCATGCCTCCACTGTTAAAAAAAAAAACAAAAACTGTTTAGTGAACAGTGAACTCAGTTTAGCCGCGCAGAAAGCAGCAAATTGCTGCTTTTCATTTCCCTGCATCTCGCACGCAATAAACTGAGGGATCCATGCACAGTAAACAGTTTTTTTTCTTAACCAAACACTTGCTCAATGTATTTTTAAAGAAACGTAACCTATACCTCGTAGCCAAACGGGCTCTATGAGGATGTTCAGGAGGTGACATGCATTAGGTTATTTCCTCTTCTGAATAATGTCTACAGGACAAAGATGCGTTTGCGTTTAGGATCATAAAATTTTATTCATTTTATGTGAAATTTAAGAAATATTTAAGATTTTTTTTAATGTATGTCAGACATATCTGATAATCTTCATTTTGTATTTGGGTTTTTTTTTTGTTAAATTTTATAAAGTATAATTGGAAAATATATTTTATTTATTCTTGTGATTTTTTATTAAGTTGGGATCTAGGGTTATTGTCCAAGTAAACCTGAGCTTAAGCTAGCTTTGAACATTGTTTAGGGATTTTGTTTTCATAAAAAAACTCAAAATTTAAGTTAATCCTCTAATTTACTCATTAACTCATCTAATCTACAATCAGGTCTTGAATCACAATCTTGAATTATTTTTAAAAATTAAGACTTCAAATTAAGTTTTATAACTATGATTTAAAAAAAAATTATATAAAAAAAAAACTAATGAAAAAGAACGGTTTGATTTTTCATTTTTGAAGGTCCAAATAAAAACTATTTTTTATTTCGACCAGAGGCTAGAAGTTCCATTTTATTATTTTCTGTAAAAAGAAAAAAAGAAGAAGTTAAATTTGTCTGGAAAAAAGAAAAAGAAAAGAGAAGGTATTGTGAGATTGGGCCAGAGTTAGAGTATTAGTTAATCACGTGGGCCTTAATCTTGTACAGTCCATCATTAAGATATAGGCCATTGAATCCATGCCGCGTCTATCCATCCATCATTAGATCTGATTCCCAAATCAGAGACGCTTTGGAGGAAGCGAAGAGAAGCTAAGCTAAGCGAAGATGGTGAAAGTAGCCGGCTTTTTCGCCATGTCAGTGGGAGCCTTTATATTTTGGCAAACTATGGACAAAATCCATGTCTGGAATGCTCTTCGCCAGGATGAGAAGGTTCGTCTCTCATCTCTTCTTCACTTCTTGTTTTTTCAAGTTTGAATTGAATATTGTTTCTGATCACTTCCTTCGTTCCTTTTCTTTTTCAAAAACAAAAACTAAGTGTGAACTGGAGCTTCCCAATTCATTTCTTAATATGGGTCTTCACCAACTTGTCTAATGATGTTATAAATTAGTTTCTTTGTTCTTGGATAATCTTTATTTCTTACTATGAAAATAGTTTACTTGGTTAAAATGTGGTTGGAATTTGATGTGGATTTTTTTTTTTGTAATTTGATGGTACAGTTGAATATGCCCTTAGAAATTGATTGATTTATTTAATGAAAGGGGAGAGTGAGAAAGATAATTGAAATCCTTACTCGCTAGCTTAACAGAAAGCATATTATTAAGTTTGGGTTCCTAGATGAAATCTTGACCTGCTAGGTTAAGTGATAAGTAGAAATTTATTGATTGTTGGGTCTTTGTATTTGGTTGACAATGGGGTATCCTTTCCTTTCACAATGCATGCCTATACTTGAGTTTTTGAAAGATTTCTAATGATAGGCTTGATGAAATATACTAAAGATATGTTCTTGCGTAATTCTTTTTTGGCATTTCTGCAACTCCTTTCTAATAGATTGTGATGTTATTGCTTGCACATCTCGTTATTGAGATTAGTGACTAATAATGAAAAATGTGTTATGGGCGTTCTGTAAGTTTTGGTGCTGTTTTCCCCGCAAGACAGCTGCTTGGTTTAATTAGTTTTCTGTTACCAGCTACTTTTGTACCATTGATCTGATTAATCTCCATAAGTAAAACATATTCTATGAAAAAAGTGGCTCTATCAATCACTGAAGCATCTGTTAATTTGTTGTGGTGATAGGGTAACTCTAAATTGTCGGAAATGATTCTGGACTTGGTTTCTGTCCCAAATTGCACCCTCTTTCTCCCCTTTATTGTTTTACAGAGCAGGATAGTGCTACTTTAGTTATAGAAGTTTTAAAAGATGAATAGCATGTTATGGTTTTGATATATAAGGTACCTGGAAATGTTTTGATTGTAGGTGAAGTTTCTCCTTTTGATCCTTCGTGTCTTTCTATTGCAAAGGTTCTACTTTAATTTTCATTGGCAAAGACTAGCTTTTCATTCATTTTTTAAGCTGCAATTATGCATTCTTGTGTACCACATCCTGTTGCATGAATTTTGATGGATATGTATTCACGCAATGTTTGCTTGAGAGGAAACGGGATGGATGGGTAGGGAGGGAGGGAAATGATTAGAAGGATGAAGAACCCATTCAATCAGGTTAAGTGGATATACACCCAAGAAATGGGAGAAGTTCTATTCTCTCCTCCTAGGTTCACATTTTTCCAATCCATCTAAACTGTTGGGATAGTATGAGGAAGGCATGAGCTTCTGTGTTTTTATCTGTATTTTTTTTTCTTGTTTCATTGCTCCTCTCAATAACTAAACAACTAGAGGGAAGGATTGCTCTACATTCTTTTGTTTCACTCCTTCGGTGCTCTTTATTTTTATCCTTCACCAAAGAAAGCATATCTGGCCTTGGATTAGGTTGATTACCGGACATCATTGTCAATTCAATTTTTTTTTCCTTACTGATTAGCCAGCTTTGAAAGCATTTATATGAGATTTTATTTGTGCCATCTGGTTCTTAAATAGGAAATATCTTTAAATAAATGGAAACCTGTAAGGTGATCTTGCTTGGGCTTTGGACAATGTAGATTGTAATAAATCTGGCCATGAACTATTTGGAGGATGAGTTAGTCTCATGGAGGATGTTCCAGAGTTTGATATGCTTCTTAATGATAAGTTAAAAGTTTCTGATTGTTATACATTAGCATGAATGCTAATTATAGTATGTCATTATGGAGGGGCAAGTTTCTGGATGCAAAGCTTGAAACTTTTTCTTGTATCAGTATCGCTGCTTTTAGTAGACATGGGAATTCATTACAACAATGGGTATAGTTAACTATTCTTGTTGTAGACATTACAGACAACTCATGTCCTGTAGCTGATTTTGTCAAGGCAAAAAGGTGGCACATGGATGTGCCAAAGCTGTCATTTAGTGGTTTTAAAATTATTGAGTTGATTTATTTGCTTGGAGAAGGAATTACAAGTTTGAGCATTGCAGATAGCATTGCAGACACGGAGACCAAATTTTAATTGGAAGTATTTATGAAAAGTATGCAGAGCAATATACATAGTCAGAAAAATAAACTGTGTTGCTGTTTAAAAACATTTTTTATTCATCTTCTTCATCATACTATTGGAGGTGTCTTTTATACCCACTGTTTTATCAATTCTTACTTGAATTTTCAGTTTTTGTGTATAAATACTTGCCATTAATTGGGTTTGTCTATCATCATTTCAGCAAGAAAGATTTGAAAAGGAGATGGAGATCAAGAGGGTCAGAGAAGAGTTATTGCGACAAGCTAAAGATAAGGATGCTCTCGCATGAGTTACTTGTATGGTCAAATTTCAATTTCCCACATTTCCCCAAAGTACCATAATTGGCTGGTACTTCGTTTTACAAATGTTGTCACTGAAAATAAATGAATTGGCAAATTAGTTTGCTCGTGCCATCTTTTCTTATCTCTTGTTGCTTATTCTTCTTTTTTGATGGACGGCGTATCAAAATTGTTTAATTGTTTGTTGAAGTAATAACTGCTATTATTGAAAGAGTTACATGCCTTAATTAATCATACCATAAGATATAATAATTAATAAGGCCTTTTCAGTATTCTTTGGCACTAAAGAGAAAAGAGGAATGTAGCCTTTGCATTTGCTAGACTGCTTGATGTGATTTCAGCTTCATCATGTCTTCAATTCTTTTGAACCTGCAATTGCAATTACTGTAAATCACAGATTGCCCGTGCTATATGGACTTAATTGGGAGTTGGAGATATAAGAGTTGAGGTTTCGTAGATATGGTATGCTAAAAACAGCATGACCTTGTCTTAGATGATTCTGCAAAAGTCAATAGTTTCAGTGAACCGTTGTTAATTATCTTCTTGTAAAGCATTTATATGGTTGATAATTGAAGTCCCACGATAAATTAAAGGAGTTAACATGCTGATCTGTTGGTGGTCCTGTATTCTGTAATTCTCGTCCTTTACCCGTTTGCAGTCACAAAACCATAATGTTCTTCCTGGAAACAGACCTCCCTTGCCTACCTTGTAGATTGAAAATGCCCAATCCTGTTATCTAATGAAGTTGATAAGATGACCACAAGCATTTGCATGCTCTCTTTTTTCTTTTTCAACTCCTGGCCAAGTTATAAATATGTTTGTGAACTGGTATTTCTCTCCGGCCAGCTTCTAGAGATTGTTCGTTAACCAATTTCTTCTTCCAGTTTGCTTTACCAACGCTTCTATACTTGTTCGGGGTGTACTGGATCAATCAATCAAACATACAAGAAACTTAGGTTTCTTGCTATGGTTCTACTTGTATTACCTGGCCTAATCCCGGCTTGCCATGTTAATAGATGGCAGAGAAACTGCCGAGCTTGGATATATTGCTGATAGATGACGAAGGAACAGCCTAGCCTTGGTATTTTGGATTTCCTTAATTATTTACATGTCCTCAAGAATTGAGCCGTACTTTAGGATCATTAATCATTTGAAATGGGGTTCATGCCTACCATAATTTCTTATAAGATGAACAAGGCACGCAACCCCTTTAGTTCAAGCAGAAAATCACGTCCGTCTTGTAGCTCATAAGTGATAGTATATCAAAATCTTTTGTCATTTCAAGAAGGGATGACTAGCTTTTGAAAAATGCTGAAAATCGAACGACAGCTAAGCTTCATGGATGTTTTCGTGACCGCGGAAGTGATAATGTAACCGTGGAAGGGATAAGTACCCCGCACCCTACGCTAGTGTAGTCCTACAAGCAATGCCTTGACAAAAAATCCAGTCATTTTCAGTTTAAAGAAATTGGATTTTTCCATTAATTCATTGTCTTGCTACGACATCAGCAAACTACCTGAGGATAATTGACCCTTCAATAAATAATCCCACAAAAACAAAAAACGCAAAAGGGTAGATACTGAATGGTCACGTTGGTGGTAATTGAAGAACATTTCATCCACTTTTAACCTCAATTTGTGGGAAAGTTTGGCAGTAGCCGGTGGGCACACATGTGCAAAAAACGTGGCTCAGTGCCATAATCTGGAGAGAGTTCTCCGTCCTCATGTTTCGTTGGGTCTGAAAATAGATTTTTCTTGCAGAATTCACTCAATCCCTTCACAGTTTTTTCTACCAAACCATTTCAAAGACTTTATGATCAGTGGATTCAGTTAAAGCCGAAGCAGTTGCGAGCAACTTTATTTCCGAACTTGCAAAACTATCGTGGCTCAAAAGCTTCTATGGACGCAACCATTTTAGTAAATCAGTGGTCACCGCCCCTTTTCTCTTCCCCTCTCTTTCTTATATCATAACATGGTGCGATAGCGTGTTCTGCATGTAAGGATCATCCTGTAAAATGCCCTAAGCCCACAAGTTTTTTATGTTATTAACTGCTCAGGAACTACTTGTATCCTTCCTTCTGATATATACATGTGAACCAAACTCACTTATATTTGGACTTTCTTGTTTAGTTGAAATCACTCCATTTGTACACACACAGTTTGTTTTCCATATTTCTCAAACACTATCTCCATATCCTCCTCCATTATTATACATGAATAGTTGATGCCCATAAGGAACTTGTAACCTCATTAATTAATGATCCTTTGTTCTACTCTACAACTTGATCTACATATCTTCCACTATTGTTTCATTTCTCTATATAAAGCAACCAATAGTAGTTCCTTATTCCCCATCTTGTGTTGAGTTCTAGTTTATCAAATGGAAATGAAGAAATTCTTACTTGTTGCTCTTTCTTTAGCCTTGGTTTTGGGAATCACTGAAAGTTTGGATTTTCATGAAAAAGATTTGGAATCCGAGGAAAGTTTGTGGGATTTGTATGAGAGATGGAGGAGCCATCATACCGTTTCAACAAGTCTTGATGAGAAACACAAACGTTTCAATGTGTTCAAGGAAAATGTTATGCATGTTCACAAAACTAACAAGATGGGCAAGCCCTATAAGTTGAAATTGAACAAGTTTGCAGACATGACTAACCATGAATTCAGGTCTGTATATGCTGGATCAAAGGTTAAACATCATAGGATGTTTCGTGGGACACCACGAGGAAATGGGAGCTTCATGTATGGGAAGGTAGAGAAGGTCCCCACATCTGTTGACTGGAGGAAGAAGGGTGCTGTGACTGCTGTTAAGGACCAAGGTCAATGTGGTAAGGCTCACTTTTCATTTCTTACAATGAAGGTTTACCTTATTTTTTAATTCTATAATTCGTTCATTCATCAGAAAGCACATGCATGACATTTGATCAAGAAGAAAGAAGGCTGCATCCCATTTGAGCATAGAACTATCAAAAAACAGCACTGCAAATTTTCATCCTTCCTTGCTTGCTTGGATTGCTTGCAGTTTAATTCTTATATCCTTTTCAATGTGGTACAGGAAGTTGCTGGGCGTTTTCAACCATAGTTGCAGTTGAGGGTATTAACTATATTAAGACAAATGAGCTAGTATCTTTGTCTGAGCAAGAGTTGGTGGATTGTGACACTACAGAAAATCAAGGATGTAATGGAGGGCTAATGGAATATGCTTTTGAGTTCATTAAGAAAAAAGGAGGCATAACAACAGAGTCTACTTATCCTTACAAAGCTGAAGATGGACATTGTGATGCTGCAAAGGTTTCATTTCTTATTCCATTTACATTAAACTAAATTTGATTTATTAACTAATCAATGCTAAATTACGATCAGCATAACATAGAAGTAAAACTCCTTTTTTTACAGGAAAACAACCCGGCAGTGTCTATTGATGGGTATGAGAAAGTTCCTGAAAATGATGAGGATGCATTACTGAAAGCTGCTGCAAACCAACCAATATCTGTAGCCATAGATGCTGGGGGTTCAGATTTCCAGTTCTACTCCGAGGTAAATTTCAGAAAGTTACTGAAATACTTTGTGAATTTAGCCTCAATCCGAGAATTCCCACATTGCAAAGATGATGAATAGAATGTTCATTTGAGTAGTCTGTCAAACGACTAGCATTTGAAACAAAATATTTACAAGCTTAATGGGAAATGCAGGGTGTCTTTATTGGAGAGTGCGGAAACGAGCTGGATCATGGAGTGGCAGTTGTGGGCTATGGAACAACTCTTGATGGAACTAAGTACTGGATTGTTAGAAATTCCTGGGGACCTGAATGGGGAGAGAAAGGTTACATCAGGATGCAGCGAAGCATCTCTGACAAGGAAGGACTCTGTGGTATTGCAATGGAGGCTTCATATCCTATCAAAAACTCCTCAACTAATCCTTCAGGAACCAAATCTTCCCCCAAGGATGAACTCTAAACTACATAAGCAATATCATTGGTTTCAGAATTGCTATCCATTTCAGTTGTTTTTCCTGCTGTATCAGATTTGCCTCTCAAAAATAACGTATCCCTAATTTGATCATGATGTAATTTCTTAAAATATTATACTATATATTGAAGAATAAATTTTTGAAAAACTTCACAGTTGCAGAACTTAAGAAACTTGAAACAAAACAAGGAAAGCAAGTCAATCATGTCCTAAACCATCCAAGGCAATGTCAGGGCTATTTGCCTTGTCTTTACAGAACCCAACAAAGCTGTCAACCATTGCATTTGCTTTCTCCCAAATAACAGCTGCCCGCTTTACCAGGCAAAGAATCATGATTTATGATTTCTCTATCGGCAAGTTGCTTCAGGACACGTTGACCGGCCATCATTATTTATCAGCATTGCATAAGGACATGGAATCTGAGATGAAAAATTGAAATTTCAGACTAATTCTTTTCACCTAAAAAGTTGAAATTTCACATTTATGCTAAAAAAAGGGCATCATTTCAGTTTACGAGAATGATTTAATTAAATGACAGATAAATACAGTGTTCTGAATCGGCTTATTGATGATGTTAGTTGGGTAGCTGTAGGAGGATGTTTATAGCATGTACTCTCTATGGCGGAGAAAAAGAGAAATCTGAATTCTGATGCACATAGAAATGACTGGAGCCTAAAGTTACCACTTTTAAATTTCAATCTAACAATGTTCATTCAAAAGAGTTTAGCAGGCTTAGTTTCATGATTGTATGTTTCCCTGGTGAGTCAACGAATGAATTCACTCTAAAACAAACAGAAATGCGAGTTAAAGCCTTTAGAGGAAGAGTAGTGCTCCATGATTGAATTTCTTAATTCCTAATCATATGTTCTCCAGACAGTAAGCGAAGGACAGGAATTTTCTGTAATTTCTATTTGGAGATCCAGCATCCCTTTATCTAATCTGCTGCAACTTCTCACATGTACAGGAATTGGGCCGAGCTAAGTTCACTCACAATTCATTTACCAGATGGCTGGGACAATGAAATGGCATCCTTGTTAATTCTTCAAGTTTTGAAAATTTCTACGTGCTTTCAAATGTTAATTTGACTTGATAACTTGTTAGATAAGAAATGAAAGCTGAAAGACTCCTAGGCAAGATACAAGAGGACAAGTTGGTTCTTGAAATGAAGAAATTAAGAGTTACAAGCAACCAGTACTCCTATCAGCTACCGCTTCCCTCATTTAAAGAATACTTCACTCAATTTCATATCTTTTCAACACTTCAACTTCTCTAAAGAACCCTGATAAAGAAATGGAGAGGGAATGACGTAGCTAGAGATAACACTTTCAATATGATGACAAAAACCTGATAAAATTCCTTCAATATCAATGGAAAGAACTGAAACTATATATGGTGATTCTTGTACATTGACCGATTATTATATACAGATAATTGATGCCCTTAAGGAACTTGTAACTTCTTCATTTTTATTTTTTGTATTCTGGTTTGTTCTACTCATCTTCCACCATTCCTCTCCTTTCGTTTCTCTATATAAAGCAATCATTAGTTCCTAATTATTTCCCATCTTGTGTTGAGTTCTAGTCTAGCAAATCAAAGAAAATGAAGAAACTCTTATTTGTTGCTCTTTATTTAGCTTTGGTTTTAGGATTCACCGAGAGTTTTGATTTCCATGAAAAGGATTTAGAATCCGAGGAAAGTTTGTGGGATTTGTATGAGAAGTGGAGGAGCCACCACACTGTTTCTACGAGTCTTGACGAGAAACGCATGCGTTTCAATGTGTTCAGGGCTAATGTCTTGCATGTTCATAATACTAACAAGATGGATAAGCCTTATAAGTTGAAGTTGAATAAGTTTGCAGACATGACTAACCATGAATTCAGGACCGCTTATGCTAGCTCTAAAGTTAAGCATCATACTATGTTTCGGGGAGCACCGCTGGGAAATGGAAGCTTCATGTATGGGAACATAGACAAAGTACCAGCCTCTATTGATTGGAGGAAGAAAGGCGCCGTCACTCCTGTTAAGGACCAGGGAAAATGCGGTAAGGCTTAATTTTCATTTCTCACATGGATATAGATTCACCTTGGTATTTCCCTTCTATAGCTCGTTCAGTCATGCAACAAACATGTACGAGGGAATATACTCGTGCTTTGATTAAGCAAAAATAAAGGTTACCTCCCTTCTGAACATAGCACTGTCAGAAAAGCGGGGTAGAACAATTGATCGCTGTTTAATTGTAAAATGTTTTCAATGTGGTACAGGAAGTTGCTGGGCATTTTCGACAATTGTAGCTGTTGAAGGTATTAACTTTATTAAGACAAATAAGTTGATATCTTTGTCTGAGCAGGAGTTGGTGGACTGTAACACTAGGGAAAACCATGGCTGTAATGGAGGGCTAATGGATTATGCTTTTGAGTTCATTACGAAACAGAAAGGCATAACAACAGAAGCTAATTATCCTTACCGTGCTCAAGATGGACACTGTGATGCTATAAAGGTGTTTTTTCACATTCAACTAATTTGGTTGATGGAAGTAGTAAATTGCCCGAGCATGATCAGCACAAAGTGTCCTTCTTTTTATGTTTTTTGCAGGCAAACCAGCCAGCAGTGTCTATTGATGGACATGAGGATGTGCCTCATAATAATGAGAATGCATTACTAAAAGCTGTTGCAAACCAACCCGTATCTGTAGCCATAGACGCTGGAGGTTCAGATTTCCAGTTCTACTCAGAGGTAAATTAACTTCGGAAAAGTTCCTGAAAACTTATCAATTTAAAGAAGGAATTGCCACCAGACAAGACAATGAGAAATTCAAAATGCCTAGACATTTGTGATTAAACATTTACAAATTGAATATCGATATCAACGCAGGGTGTATTTACTGGAGAGTGTGGAAAAGAGCTGGATCATGGAGTTGCAATTGTAGGCTATGGAACAACAGTTGATGGCACTAAGTACTGGATTGTGAGGAATTCCTGGGGACCTGAATGGGGAGAGAAAGGCTACATCAGGATGCAGCGTGGCATCTCTGACAGAAGGGGACTCTGTGGTATCGCAATGGAGGCTTCTTATCCCATCAAGAAATCCTCAACTAATCCTATAGGACCCACAGATTCTCCCAAGGACGAACTCTAAACTACACATATACCATTGACTTCAGTTTGCTGTCATTTCATATTGCTTTTACTGTATCAAAGTTTGAAACTTTCAGGTCTCTTGAACAAATACAAACTTTTGTTAACGATGTACCTGCTTCAAATCCATTTACTGGTCAGGGATTAATAAATATTTCCAAAATACCTTGTCTGTGTAAATGAAACAAAAAAAGAAGGAAGTTCATTGATACTAGGATGTCTTTAGAATACAATACACAATAAGCTTATTGATACTTGGTGCAAGTGGACAGGACAACCTAGTAAAGTGAAACCAAACTATCAAGACCAGTTTAAAATGTGGAATCCAATTTGAAACCAAATGAATTTTTCACTTTTAAAATAGCCCCAGTAATGTAATTCCTATATTATTCATCAAAAGGATGTTTTTTTTATATATAAAAGAAAAAGGTTTAACCATAGCATCTAATAGGGTCAATGCAACCTTTTTCAGCAGACTGTTTAACACCTCGACCTCCACCTTTCTCCAGATACTGCTGATGGTACTCTTCAGCTCTGTAAAATCTCTTTGCTGGCAGAATTTCTGTCACAACCTTGTTATCCTTCAATTCCAACTGCTTAGCTTCCTTTGATTCATGGGCTAACTTAGCTTGGGCCTCATTGTAGTAGTAAATCCCTGATCTATACTGTGTACCAACATCGCCACCCTGTAAAATCAAACCAAAACATCAATCCGTCGGAAATTTGCCAGCAAAGTCAAGCAAGACGAATACCTGGCGATTGAGGGTGGTAGGATCATGTCGAGACCAGAAAAGAGAGAGGAGGTTGGTATATGGGCAAACTTCCGGGTCAAATTGGACACGAACAACTTCAACGTGGTTGGTGGTGTTGGTGCATACCAGCTTGTAAGTTGGATCAGGGACGTGACCCTGAGAGTAGCCCACTTCATTTTTGACCACACCAGGCAGTCTCTGAAAGGCAAGCTCAACCCCCCAGAAACATCCAGCTCCGAATTGAGCGAACTCGTGATTCGGATTGTCTGGCTGGTCTAGATCCGGATCCAGAGCAGGATTGGTGGTGCTGGTTGCCATTTTCTGTCGCGAACTGTATGAGGCGCTTGAAAATACGAGTGTAAATAAATATTGTGGAGGATGATTACGCAAGCTGGTAGGCAGCCCTTGATTACGGTGGCAATGTCATCAATCACCATTCGCCAGCTCATTTGGAGTGCATTTGTTTTTATATTCAAAAAATAATTTTAAAAATCTTTGAATTTATTTTATTGCTTTAAAATAAAAACATTTAAAAAATAACAGGTACTACACTTTTAAATATTTTTAAATATCACGACAATTATTATCTTTTGATGGGTATCCTGATATTAATTCCAACCAATTACTCCTTTAATTAATTAGGTGTCCATGCTATGAATACTTTTGGAATCTAAAATCATTCTACAGGCGTCGGTATTTGATTTTTTAGATAATGAAAACTCAATTTCTAAAAAATGATTTTTTTGAGTTTGGTATACGATTTTTAGACGTTTTGCTCTAATATAATTGGTGCAAATGTAATTTATATGAATGTGATTTTCTATATTTGATATATGAATTCTTAAATAATTTCTTTTATATAAATAATTATGTCTATAAACACCTGCATATTATATTAATTATAAGTTTATAACCACCAAGTAAAATAATTTATTTACAAACAAATTACATATACTTGTTGTGTGTGTTATATACAGGCTCAGATGTTTTTTTTTATTTTTTTTCCATTTCTTATGAGATTTTCCATTTGTTTTGAAAGAAAAAAAGAAACACGTATTACTTGGAGGTTTTTTTTGTAGGCTTTGTTCAATTCACTTTTTTTTTCTTAGGATTTTTGCATCTAAATTAAATACAAGCATCAAATGTTTTTTATGCTTTATTTAAATTTTTTTTTAAACCCGAGTTGGCATAAGTCTG
>Ga0325410_1002203_pt1 | contig 21790 bp, 10 predicted proteins | sample PopdelMetagenome_16_FD_206182 | JGI IMG/M metagenome (GOLD analysis project Ga0325410, IMG submission 206182) | Populus deltoides microbial communities from Bellville, Georgia, United States - Xylem-PdIQD-R3 | ecosystem: Host-associated > Plants > Phyllosphere > Stem > Wood/Secondary xylem...
ATCATTCCTATTTATCTATTAAAAGAGTTAAAAAATTAAAATAAATTCTTTTAAATTTTTTTTTTCAATAATTATTTTTTAAAAAATTAATATTAAATATATTAAAAAAATTAACCCGCGACATTACGCGGATTATAACCAGTATATATATATATATTTGGTGATAGTAAGTAGTAAAAATATGATCTTCACGTCCCCATTACTTTTCTAGTGTAGGTCCCGTACGTATTCTTCAAGTCCCCACCGCTTTTCTAGTGGAAGTCCCCACTGCTTTTCTAGTGCATGTCCCCATTGCTTTCCTAGTGTAGGTCCCGTATTCGTCACGTCCCCATTGCTGCTTTTCTAGTGTAAGTGGCACGACCGGGTTAATTATATCCAACATCTCTTTATTATTAAATTTTAATTAATTAGGTCTTTTTTATTAACAATCATAACAAGCAACGAAACACCTCAGCAGCACACAATTTTGCAAGCAATTTCATATCTACTTCACTTTCTTTGTAAAGAAATAAAAACTATTTTTTCAGTTCTTGTTTATTGATTTTGCAGGGAAAACCAAATCATGAGCCAAAATGACTTTTTAAAAAAAAAAGAAAAATCATTCCTATTTATCTATTAAAAGAGTCAAAAAATTAAAATAAATTCTTTTAAATTCTTTTTTTTTCAATAACTTTTCTAAAAAAACAAAAAAAATATTAATATTAAACATATTAAAATACAAATGGGTTGTTAAAATGATTTTTTTCCCCATTGGAATGCATATAAAAAAACTATATTTATACTATTTAAAAAAACCATATCAACAATCGAATAAAAACATCTATATTTTGGCCTGGACTATTAGGACCAGGTATGACTATAGATAAAAACATGAACTTTAGCCTCACACACATAACTTTGGTTCTGGTTAAAGGAGATCGCCATATGAGATCTCAAATTAACCCAATCATACATCGATTTAGCTTTGATTAAAGGGAGTCGTCAGATTAGATTTCAGGTTATCCGAGCTACACAAGACATATTATAGTTCTGGTTAAAGGAGATTGCTAGATAGGATCTTAAGTTAACCCAACCGCAACATAAAATTTAGCTTTGGTTAAAGGAACTCGCTAGATGAGATTTCAAGTTGACCGATCTGTACATAAAATTTTGGTTCTGGTTAAAGGAGGTTGCCAGATGAGATCTCATGTTAACCCAACCATACACAGAATTTAGCTTTGGTAAAAGGGAATTGCTAGATGAGATTTCAGGTTGGCTAAGCTACATATAAAATTTTAGTTATGGTTAAAGAAAATTACTAAATGGGATCTCAGATTAACTCAACCATGGATAAAATTTAGATCTTGCAAAAGGAAATCCCCGAATGGGATTTTAAGTGAGCCGAGCTGCACACAGTATTACAGTGTTGTTGATTTTATCAATAATTTAGGCTGATCAAGGAAGAGAGAAGTGGAGAAATTAATTAATGACCTGATGCGATATTTACCAGCTGGAATATTCTTGTAATCAACCCTTGTCGGTTTGGAGAGATAGAAATCAAATCTAAGTAGCTAAAGGTCATTCTCACCAATTTAAGAATCTGTCCCCCTCAACATGTGTGAGATGCTAATCATTCAACATCTTGCAACTTGCAAGTAGGAGAACCACAGAAAACACGAGGTGAAGATTCATACCACTATTATTATTATCATAATTTACATAAAAAATTAAATATATTAAGATATTATATTTATTAGCTAAATAAATCTAATAATATTTCACTTAAAAAAGTTTCAAACAAAAAATTATCTATCTAAAATAATAATCAACCAAATCAATATCACTCTATAAATTTTAAAGTCGTTTTTAAATTTATTAATTATCTTCCTGTAGAGGATGGTTGGAATTATCTAAATTTTAGAGTTGTTTTTTTGAATATCACATTTATTTTTTTTTTTCATGTAGAGGATGGTTGGAATTAAATATATTAAGATGTAGAGGATGGTTGGAATTAACATTATCAACTGGGAGAACCCAAGAAAGTACGAGGTAAAGATTCATACTACTATTATTATCTTGATTTTCGAAACAAATTTGAACGTTCAATATATCAATATATTATAGAGAGGAGTTTGTTAGAGTATATTTCTTCATGTTATGATATTTGTCACAACCTTAATATAGTAGATAGTTAGTTAATTAGTAAAAGTTTGTTAGTCTGTTATTAACAGACATATAAACACAATTATCTCGTGATATTCAGTTTATACAAAATAAAAACCCATATCAAGTATCCTCTATTATTTTTATCTTTTTTTTCTTCTTTATTGCTTTCTACATCATTATAGTTTATGTTAATCAATTGACGTAAATTAACAGAATTAAGTTGGCAATCAATCACTACAACATTTAATAATTTTATTGATATAATTTTTTATTAGCATAAAATTATTATTTTATTAATAAAAAATTTACCAATTAATTTACTGATGAAATAATATTCATCAATAATTTTATTACTCAATTCTATCAGTAAAAAACAAAACTCAATTCAAAACATAAAAATAAACCTGCTGCAAGTGTTAAACTGTCAATTATGCACCAATAATTGCAATATAATTGAGTCTATCATAAACTCCAAATAGCTTGTTGTCCTTTAGGACCAGGTGGAAAAGAGATTGGTCTATGTCTACATCAATCAGTATTTGCAAAAAGAAAAAGAAAAAGAAAAAGAAAAAGAAAAAGCAGAAAATTGTACTTGCAATTAGTGAACAATTGATGATGAAGTTCTCAATTATTTTTAATTTAACAACATCAAAACAATATAAAAAAAAATAATTTAAAACAAAAAAAATAAAAAAATATATTAATGGGCACGAATATATTTCTCAGTGCACTTTACAGCAGTATGGAATGGACTTCAAGCAATGTGCGTCTCTTTGAGTAATCACTTCTGTTCAAATATCTGAGACTTTTCCCATGAAAATGCTTTTTAGCAGCCGACGCTATATATAGTGATATTAATCATTCAACATAATAGCTTGTAGTCATTAAATTTGTGGCTCAAATGCCTCTATACGTGCCTGCCTCCTTATCTTTTAAATTTCAACTTCTTGCAACCTGCAACTAACTAGGAGAACCCAAGAAAATACGAGGTGAAGATTCATACGAGAATTATTATTTTGATTTTCAAAAAAATTTTGAATGTTTCAATATTACATTTACTAATTAATCAAGTAAATGTAATAATATTTGATTTAAAAAAGTTCAAAGTTTAAAACTATTTATGAGATAACAATAAAAAAAAATAACAAATTTTTTCTGCTATATGCTCAATCTGTGGACCATTACTGTTAAATACAAATATGTTGTGTAATGCTTTTTATTTATTTATTTATTATTGTCTAAATAGAGTAAATAATAAAAGGGTAAACAAAAAGAAAAAGGCATAGAAAATTTTTGAATGTTTCAATATATTACATTTACTAATTAATCAAGTAAATGTAATAATATTTGATTTAAAAAAGTTCAAAGTTTAAAACTATTTATGAGATAGCAATAAAAAAAAATAACAAATTTTTTCTGCTATATGCTCAATCTGTGAACCATTACTGTTAAATACAAATATGTTGTGTAATGCTTTTTATTTATTTATTTATTATTGTCTAAATAGAGTAAATAATAAAAGGGTAAACAAAAAGAAAAAGGCATAGAAAAATTTTGAATGTTTCAATATATTACATTTACTAATTAATCAAGTAAATGTAATAATATTTGATTTAAAAAAGTTCAAAGTTTAAAACTATTTATGAGATAACAATAAAAAAAAATAACAAATTTTTTCTGCTATATGCTCAATCTGTGGACCATTACTGTTAAATACAAATATGTTGTGTAATGCTTTTTATTTATTTATTTATTATTGTCTAAATAGAGTAAATAATAAAAGGGTAAACAAAAAGAAAAAGGCATAGAAAAATTGGGTCTTCTTCATTAAAAATTCAAAATTTCACGAACTTATTCATTGACGCCAAAGTTATGAATATCACATTTTTTTTGGGTTTGTGCAATATTTACCAACTCCAGAGTTGGAAATATTTGCAGGCACTGTTTATTGACGCTAGAGTCAGGAACATGATAGGAAAAAAAAAAGGGCGGACAAAACACTTAGCAATTTTAGATAAAACCAACAATGCAGCCTGTCTCAGGGAGACACTTAAGGGGTGATAGCATTTTCTCTTTCGCATAACTAGTCCTGGATCATAGAATCTCTGTTAACCAATTAGGATTTCTAATGACCATAATACTAGGTGGCGACTCTTTAAACGAGACCGTTTTCCTAAAAGAACAAGATGCTAGATATTTATTCTTTTTCCATGAAAAATTGTAATGGTCGCTGCGATGTCCGGGTGATAAAAAAGTTGTTTGTGGGTGTAGCTTTGGGGCATAGCCATAGAGCATAGCCATAGACATAGTTGTGGGCATCATTGTAGGTGTTTCCTTGGTGTAGCCACTAGCATAGCCATATAGGGCGTAATCTATGGGCTTGACCACTGGTTTAGCTGCTAGCATCACGTGTTGTTGGCGTAGCCATAAATATATTGTCAGCCATGAAAAAAGTTTTTAAGAAACATGAATGAAATTATTTTTTATTTATTTTTCACAGACGATTGCAATTGATAAGGCTGGAAAAATCCTCAAGAGAAATATTGTGGGCGCTTTTCATGGGCTAATAAAACTAGATCCGGAGGACTTGGTGGGCCTGACGACACCTACAAGAAAAACATTTTAATGCTGAAGTCAGTATACGGCTTGTACAGGTGACGTGAAGAGTAAGTATTCTCTAGACTTGAATGTTCATTAAACCTTATTTAAGTTTTATATTAGAGTTATGTTGTCTAGAGAGATTGGCTCTGGCCTTTTAGGCTTTTTTTTTTTAATGCTTATAGGGATATTTGTTTATATAAACTTTCTTAAGATAAATATTTTATAATTATATAATATTTAATATAAATACCTTAAAAATATTCTAGATATTTATAGAAATATTTATGAAAGTATAGCTATTGTATAAAATATATACCATAAGCCTGATTGGACTCGGCCAAAGAATTAGTATTACCGTGTAGTTAATATTTATTCTTTTTCAATGAAAAATTATAATGGTCGCTGCGATGTCTGAGTGATACAAAAGTTGTTTTTGGGTGTAGCTTTGGGGGATAGCCATGAAGCATAGCCATAGACATAGTTTTGGGCATCATCGTGGGTGTTTCCTTAGGTGTAGCCACTAGCATAGCCATATAGGGCGTAATCTACGAGCTTAACCGCTGGTTTAGCTGTTGGCATAACATATTGGCTTAGTTGCTAGCATCATGTGTTGTCGTAGCTGTAAATGTATTGTCAGCCATGAATTTTTTTTTTAAAAATATGAATGAACTGATTTTTTGTTTATTTTCCACAGACGATGCCAATTGATGAGGCTAGAAAAATCCTCAAGAAAAAGATTATGAACGCTTTTCATGAGCTAATAAAACGGGATCCAGAGGACCTGGTGGGCCTGGTGACACCTAAAAGAAAAAGATTCTAATGCTTAAATCATTATTGTGTTTATACAGGTGACGTGAAGAATGAGTATTCTCTAAACTTGAATGTTTCTTAAACTTTATTTAAGTTTTATATTAGAGTTATGTTGTCTAGAGATTAGCTCTGGCCTTCTAGCCTTTTTCTTTATATTCATTGAGATATTTGTTTATATAAATTTTTTTAAGATAAATATTTTATAATTATAAAATATTTAATATAAATACTTTAAAAATATCCTAGATATTTATAGAGATATTTATAAAAATATATATATTGTATAAAATATCATATAATTCTTACTGGACTCGGCCAAAGAATTAGTATTACCGTGTTGTAGTTAATTTTTATCATTAATTTAGGCCGATGAAGGAAAAGAGAAGGGGAGAAATGAATGGCTGGAGAGATGAGCAGCTTAAACTTCTCTAACCTATAATTAATTACCTGTTGCGATATTTAACAGTTGGTAAACTGTAATCAACCCTTATCGGTTTGGAGAGATAGAAATGAAAAGGAATCATCAAATCTAGTGGCTAAAGATCATTCTAACCAATTTACGAATTTGTCCCCACGTCCAGTATAAATCAAGTACGTACCTCATAAAATGAAAACTTATTCAAGCTTCATTCCTCCTCCTGCACCCAACATGTTCACGACGCTTCAGCCTCCGCATGGACTTCTTCAGTTATGCCGAGTAATGGTGGTCGTGATCACTCTTTTCAGTTCTGCTACTTTGGTTGTCTCATATCAGTTACATCCAGACGAAGGTAAGAGAGTAAGCTTTGTTTTCATTGCAATAATATATGGAGTGTTGTAATAAGTCACATATCCACAGATTTGCTTACAACTACGTACAACCTCATACTAAGATTAAGAAATTCATTAATATAACCTAGTAAAACAATATTGATAAAATCTTGACTAGACCATCCTAGCCCATGCATGCCTCCGCCCTTGCTCATGTGGGGTCATATTAAAGATGAATAAATTATTTAATGTGTATCAGATTTCTTTTTTCTACAAATTACAATAATTCTCGAGGTATTTGGAAACTACAAAGAGTATGAAAAAAAGTTTGAATATCTAATTAATAAAACGTCTCACTTTTAAGAAAATATTACAAAAATTCTTTTTATACCAAAAAAATGCCCTTAATTATTATTTTTAAGAGATATTTAAATCAAGAACTAAAAAAAAAAGACTTAGAGAAAAAGATTATAAGAAAATGGGGCATGATTTTTCAATATATGAATAATATTAACATTATTATTTAGTTCAAGTTAGTTTTTAATTTTTGAGTTTCCTTGTTAGTATTTTTTCCTCTAATTTTAAAATTTCCCTTATTTAACTATTGTTTTTTTTTTAATTATTACTACCTTTAATAGGTTAGTGTTTTCGTAGGTAAATTATTTCCTTCCTCATACACACAATCTCAGAAGTCTCTCGTCTTTTTTTTTTAAACTAACTTAAATAAACGAGAGTTTTCAACCCTTTCATGAAACCTTTTTTTATTTATAGGTTTTCTAATTATTAAAGTTTAAGTGATTTTTTGTTTTTATGTTTTAATAAAAAATATTATTTTAACATATTTTTAAATTAAAAATACTTTAAAAAATAACTGTTATCACACTTTAAAACATTCTCCTAACTTCTTACTTCTTCAAGCTTATTTCATCATTGAAAAGACTGTAATATTAGAAGGTTTTCGATAAGGTAAACCTAAATTTAATCTAAATTGAAAACTTATATTTAAAAATGTAAATAACAGTGTTTAGAAGGATTTTATCACATCAAAACACTCAATCAAAACACTACCAGAAAATCGATAAATACAAACGAAAATACCGAAGGAATATTTCCGTCGGTAAATTTCCGAGGGAAAATTTTCATTTAAATATTACAGACGGAATCACCGACGGATTGAAAAATCATCGGTAATTGTTGGAGGTTTCTGAAAACTTTTTACAAAATTGAAAATTTAAATTAAATATTACCGATGGAATAATTAAAAAATATTAATATTCAATTATCCGTCGGTAAATTCGTCGCTAACGCGCCCCAATAAAAAGCCTGAATGCCCTTATTTCACAAGAGACATACTCATTTCTTATAATTCTTCTTCTTCTTCTTCTTCTTCTTCTTCTTGTTCACTATATGTATAAAACATCAATATCTATTTCTTTCTCTTCTTTTCTCTCCTCATCTCCTTCTCTTTTTCTCCATGCTCGGGTATGTTTTCTTCTTCTTTCTTCTTCTATCCTCTTAGTTTTTTTTAATTAATATGCTTTATGAAAATTTTTTTTCTCTCCTTAGCTTCACTTGCAACTACATTAAGGTAAGATTTTTCTTTTTTCTTCTTTTTTCATGATTTTTTTCACTATATTTGTTTTTTATTTTATTTTTAATTGTTTTTGTTCTTAATAATTGTATAAATGTTGTTGTGAGATTTTTTTTTTCATATGAGACCAATTTTTAGTTGATTTATTTATAGGATTTTTAAATTTTTAGCAATTGCAACTTCATTTTTTTCATATGAATTTTTTTAGTTGAATTTATTTTTTCATTTTATTTATGTTGCAAATTTGTTTGAGTTGATTTTCTTTTTTTTTTCCCAAGCATTTTGAGTATATATTATACAGTGTTGATTTATGTTAATTTAATTATTTTATAAATTTATAAAATAATTTTTTTTAAATGTTTTTCAATAATTACCGACGGAATTACCGATGGAATTTCCGTCGGTATATCCGTTGGTAAATCCGTTGGTAATAAAAACATTATTACCAAGGGATATATCGACGAAATAAAGCGGGTAATTTTATTTTTTTATTACCAACGGATTTACCGAAGGACAAAAAATTACCGATGAAAGATTTACCGATGGATCATTTCCGTCGGTGATTTTGTCAGTAAATTAATTACCGACAGAATATGTATCTTACGCCAACGAAAAAATTCCATCGATAAAATTGTTAAATCTTGTAGTGAAAGGAAAAAAATTTTATACATGAAATTTAACCCTAATCCTATGATTTTTCCATTGAAACTTCCCCCCCCCCCCCCCCCACACACATATATATTTCAAAACTTGAACAAATTAAATGTTAAATATTTTGTTAATATTTGTCATATCTAAAAGAGAAATCCTAACTTTTCTATAGTTGATTGGGTTTGATTTGAACCCAATGTAAACACCAAAAATTATTATTTTTTACATAATAATTTGAGTAAATAAAACTTAATTTTGATGATTTAATGTTTGATTTTGCAAATTCTAATTGAGAAAAAATTGGTTGGTTATAAATTTGTAGTGCGTGCTATCCATCAATGGAGATTTCTAATTTCTAAATGATTTTATTAATATAAGTTAATTTTGTAGGTTTTCATCAAATAAAATGGAGTCATGCTCACTAATTCGTTCTTCTCTCTTTGTATATCTTGCTGCATAATCATGATTCAATTATAATCTGGAATTTGGCTTATGATCATAAATTTTGGTCCAACACCAATGGGTATACTCCACTCATGTATTTTTTTTAAAAATTAAATTTAGTTTCTTGTTTTAACTTTTTTAGTCTTTTATTTTTTATGTATCTCAAACATACATATATTTTTTTTTAATTAAACAAAGTTGTAATGTGGTCATAAAATAGCTTTTATCTTTATAAAAAAAATTCCAAAAATATGGAATGTTAAGTGAAGTTATATATACAAACTACAGGAATACATGATATTCAAGGTAATTTATCTTGCATTTAATCATGTTATGACATTTGTCCTCGAGTACTGATGGTAAATAAATACTATGCTACTACTAATATAATTGTTAACGGAAACAGACGGAGTGACCATGTTCATTTTTAACATTACGGTGGGCATGGATTATCCTTAAAAAAGAATTACAGATCATATAGAGAAAAACCCTGAATTCGGAATATTAGATTTTTCAAGTTGTTTTTTTTATGTATTAAAATAATATTTTTTTAAAATTATTTTTGACATTATTATATTAAAATGATATAAAAACATAAAATAATAATAATTTTTTAAAAACTTTTAAAATAAAAAATAAATGGGGCTCCAAAACACACTTGTCGAATCACACCTCTTATCTTTTTAAACCGAAATGGCTGTTGAAAACAAGGTTGCTACTCATTTGATAGCCACAATATGGCCATACATCTATGAAATATAAAATTGCTTTTACAATTTTGGATCCAATATTAAAAGAAAAACAAACAATACGTATTTGATATTAAGAGTAAACAAACAAAATTAATTTAAAATAATAAGTGGGATTAAAAAATTAAAACATATAAACGAGTTAATAAAAAAGTGTTTTTGATTTCCAATTCTCCTAAAATACATGCAACAAATTGAAAAGGAGAACTTTGAATTATTTATAATTAAATTCTGGAGTTAATATACAATCCGTTTACTTTATTTATATATTTTCATTATTTATATCTATTTTTACTGGATTTGTGCTCAAGATTCCCACCATTTTATTGTGTTAGAATACCACTTGAAAACTATTAGTTTTTTTTTTGGGGTGATATGATCAGTTAATATTAACCGATGTTATGTTATGGATATGGATATTTTGATAAATTTTTCCGTGGATGCATGATCCTTGAACTAGTGACGGCGTTAAGACAAATTGGCAAGACACTGACACCGGGTGGGCAACCCTTCGAGGTGGGCGATGCTTGCAACCAACCAGGAACTCTGCACGATATGAATCTGTCGAAAGATTCAGAAGCCAGTAGCACCGTCATGTGCAATTGCACCCTCAACCTCAATAATGATGGTTATTGTCATATCACGTCACTGTAAGATTTTTCTTCTTCTTCTTTTTTTTTTTTAATTTTTTTTTGTCTTCTATGTTTATTTGAATACTTGATGTTAAAATAAATAGATTGGATACATTGCTCCTATGTTTAAATTAATTGTCTGAAAATATCTCTAATCTTAAAGTTGTGTTTGGTATTGGATGAAAATTAATTGTTTAAATTTTAAATCTGAAATGTTATGACGCCAACCCTTCGAGGGTTGTAGTTTTTCAGCTCTTAATTAAGCTGTTTTTATTTGCAGTTTCCACTAATAATTTGCTTAAGTGATGAAGGGACTTATATACTTTACAGCACAAGTAGTTTTGAGTTTGTTTTCCAATCATCTAATCTTAAAGTTGAGTTTATGTACTAATGGTGTTTTTCTCTTTCAATAACAGATATCTAAAAACGCTCAGTCTTCCAGGCGAGCTTCCGGCTGAAATGGCCAACCTTGCATATCTTGAAATTCTGTAAGAACCTTTTCAGGATATATTTTATTTGTGTTTCTATGTGTATTGATTTTAGAATCTCAAAGTAATTTTTATCGACTAATTTATAAATTGTGGAATGGAAATACCTTAATAATAATAAAAAAGAAGAAGCATATTTGATGTAGCTGAACCTAACAAATAAGAATAAAAAATATATATATAATTTTTTAAAGACATGATCACACATAAATCTTAATTCATTGTTTTATTATTGAATAATTTCTTTCTAAGAATTTTAATAATTAAAAACTCAATATTACAACTCTTAAAGCTATTTGTATACTAAGAAAAATAATTAAAGAGTTATATATACATTAATAGGTTAAAGAATTCTAAATTAACTAAAAAAATATAGTAAATCTTGAAAAATAATGTTTAGGTTTACTATGTTGTAAAAGAAACTTTACTTTCAACAAGCAAGGTTTATACTCCAAAGCAATGTCTACTTGACGTTTTATAAAGTTGAACAAGTTAAATTCTCAGGAATATATTGATGCTAAACAACTATATTATCTGTCACAGTGACCTAACTCGCAACTACATTTCTGGCAATATTCCTGAGGAATGGGCTTCAATGAAACATTTGACATACCTGTAAGTTCATTCACCTCATCTTTGCTTACCAGTTCATACACAAGGCAGAATTCACCATAACTAGATAACATTTTATGCATGCAGCTCACTTACATCCAATCGCTTGTCAGGAAATATTCCTCAGTACTTGGGAAGTTTTCGTAGCCTGACTTACTTGTATGTATTGAAGTCATAAATATATGTTCTGCAGATTTATCGTTTGTTTTGTTTTCTGTTTCTGTTTTTGACAATGCTAGCTTACTTTGTTCACTAATTTTATTTTTGTCAATTAATCAAATACAAATACATGAAGGTCCCTTGAAGCAAATCAGTTTTCTGGTACTATTCCTTCTCAGCTTGGTAATCTTGTCACCTGCTCATCATTATTAAACCAACGCAAGCTAGGCATTTTAGTTGCAATCTTTGATGCTGTGCTATGAATTAATGGTTGCAGGATACTTTCCTCCAATCAGTTGGAGGGAACCTTGCCAGAGACTCTCGCTAATCTAAACTTGACTAATTTGTAAGCAATCAATTCCTTTCTTCTTTAAACACATGCAGTTTTTGATAATTCAATAGCATCTGGTTTCCTTAATTTGGTTTTGCAATGTGCAGTCGTGCAAGTGATAATAATCTTAGTGGCAGAATACCTGATTTCATTGGTAACTGGAGTAATCTTGATAGACTGTGAGGATCTTTATCTGCATGAGATTTTCATTTCTCTGCTACATGTTGCACAATCTGATATTTTGTTTTTCCTCTTTGGACTAACGAAGTGAATTATACGCAAGTGGACTAGAAGGGCCCATACCTCCTGCCATTCTTTCTTTAGAGAAGTTGACAGACTTGTGAGTCAAACTACTTCCTCAGATGCATAGCAATATATAAATACAATAATTTTGGTGTTTCCTCTTTGAAGAAGACAGAAAGAATAAAGGGAACTATAACACATTCTTTTCTTTTCAATGTACAGGAGGATCACTGATATGTCTGGACCAGAGTTTAATTTAACCAACATCCCTCCCATAGTGAAAAAATTGTTCGTCAACTGTCCGTAAAATGTCTAAAATAAACTTGAGAACATGTTCTATTGAGAACTAATTAAGCCTATCTTTAATTTCTTTGAAGGGTTTTGCGAAACATCAATTTAACTGGAGTGATCCCAAGAGATGTGTGGACATCGGGTTCTCTGACAACGCTGTAAGTCTTAACACCTTCACTCATTACTTTATATGTGCTGCAATGTGATACAAGTTAAAAACATGAATATATTTTAATAACACCGCAAAATTTGCCTCACTACCTGGTTATGATCTCCATGCACTGTATGGGAAGCAAATTTCTACGGAAATCCTCTCATAACTTGCTCAAAGGTAAGAAACAAGCAGAAATCTATTCGTCGGGATATGTTACTGATGGGTTTGAAATTCTAATACACTAACCATCTACTACGAGACATGTGGCATTAATTCTCATAGCAGGAAGTTTGAGAGAGCTCCATACGACTATACTCTCTATCCTAACCAAATGCTCTTCTGGACTATAGCCAGCCACCATGACCAACAGTCCTGTGATCATTTTTTTCCCCCTTTTGATAATTGCCTGTGAATCATATTTACTACACTGAAAAGGGCTTAATTCATGAAACATGTTTCTCAGACCAACACTCGTACATAAATATATAGTTTCTTGAAGCACAATCCCGATACCCTTTGCACCTCTGAAATTCCATTCTGTTTCTTTAAGAAACCACCATCAAATTCTCGTAGGTGGTCTATTGCATTTCGTTGATCAAGTTACTCAGCCTACTGGAGATTAATTAGAATCAGGACCAATTTCAATCCAACCCTGGTTGCATGCATCGGCTAAAGTGCTACAAGTGGCCTAAAGGGTATTCACTTAATAATCGCCCCCCCATTTCATCAAATTCTTTTTTTTCCTGGTCTGGGACTATCATCTCCTCAAGTTTATCCTCTCTGTCACTCCTATTCACTAAATGGAAAGAAATTGCTGAACAATTTTATCTTCTTGTATTACAAAGATTTTGAAAAGAAAATTGTGGTTTAGTGTTGAAAGTAAAACATGTGTGGTATAGGATCAATGCAAGATCAAAAACTCAAGAACAAGAAGAAAATTAAAAGGAAGGAAAACTTTTTGTTTAATGTGTCTCTCTATGTTCTTTTAGTTATTCTCAATACAGTAATGCAATCTTGTAATGCATGTGTGGTATAGGATCAATATAGTAATGCAATCTTGTAGATAATGAATTTTTATGTCAATATGTTTACTTTTATCATGAAATATTAGATTCTTTGTCAATGCAATAACTAATGAGTTATTCACATAAATTTCAGTAAGCTTCTCTTATGACATTCACAATTCCTTCAATAATCTCCTTAGCTATATGGAATGACAATGACATGTTGTAGTAGCTACATATTCATCTTCACGTGTTAACAAAATTACTATAGATTACTTCTTTGAATTCCATGTGAATGTTGTATCTCCCATGTAGAAAAAAAAACTCATAATGCTATTTCTATCATCTACATCTCTAGCCCAATCACTATTACTATAATCTTTTAAGTTCAAAGCTATTAGAATAATCATAAAATAAGTCAAAATCAACAACACCTTTGATATACCAAAGAATTCACTTAAAAGCTTTGAAGTGTGTTATGGTAGGTGTCCTCATAAACCTTCTTACAAGTCATACTAAAAAAAAATAGTCGGATGAATGCATGCCAAATATCTCAAACTCCCAACTAGGCTTTTGAATGTTGTAAAGTTTATCATCTCATCTTCATCATTATTTGACATCTTTACTCCATACTCAACTGGAGTATTTATTTTTGTACAATCCTCCACCTTGAGCTTCTTAAGAACCTCTCTTACAAACTTCTCCTAATTTATAAAGATTCAATCTTTTTCTTGTTTGATATCAATCCCTAAGTAGTAGGCCATGAGACTAATATACGTCATCTCAAACTCCTTGGTCATTGCTTGTTTAAAGTCTTCAAACATCATTGGATTATTTGCAATAAAGATTATGTCATTTACATACAAACATACAATAAGAGTATCACCATTTTCTTTGATCTTTACATAGATATCATATTCATTAGGGAATTTAACAAATCCACTTTCTAAGAAATAGCCATCAATGCGACTATCGGAAGCCCTTGGGGCTTTAATCCATACAAGACTTTGTTCAATTTTAAAACCTTATTTTCATGTCCCTTTACTTCATAACTCATAGGTTGCTTAATGTAGATCTCTTTCTCAAGAAAACCATTGAGGTTAATTTGACATATATTTGATAAATTCTTCTTTTATGTTGGGCAGCAATGACAATGATTAATCGAATGGTCTTCAATCTAACAACGAGGGCAAATACCTCATCCTAGTCAATCTCATGCTCTTACCTATAGCCTTTTATCACTAACCTTGCCTTGTAACTCTTCACCTCTACTTTGACGATCTTCTTTTCTTTGTAGATTCACTTGACACCTATTAGCTTTTCCTATTTGGTCTAGGAACCAACCTACATGTGTCATTCTTCTCAATTAAGAAAATCTCTTTATCCATAATAATTGTTCATTATATATCATTTATTGCTTCTTCAAACACTATAGGATTAAATATAGCAAAGTAACAATCTAGTTTTATATAATCAATAGGATTGACTACCTCATATAAGTCATCAAGCTCCTCATCTTTCTTGGTGGACTTGGTGGAGAGTCGCTACTTGAGCTTCCACTAGAGGAAGAAGAACAAGGACAAGTTCAGCTCGTTGGTGTTTGTAGAGGTGTGACTATAGGTTCTTGATGATCTTCATATCTTTTCTCCTATTCATCAAGAATCAGTAAGAAGTCATATTACTCACCATCATTTATCTTCCAATAACATGCTCCATTTTCATTAAAATTAACATCTCTACTAATCACCATATTTCCTTTATTAGGGCTGTAAAGCTTATATTCTTTGGACTTTTGATCATAGCCCACAAAGATCGTCTTTTTACTTTTGTCATCTAGCTTGGTTTTTACTTGATAATCTATATGCACATAACCAATGCTCCCAAAAACTTTCAAGTGAGAAACACTTGGCTATCTTCCACTCCATACTTTTTGTGGAGTTATGGCATTCAAGTCTTTAATAGGACACCTATTTAAAAAGAAGATAACACAATCTATAGCTTCGACTCAAAACTCTTTAGGCATCTTCTTGGTTTTAAGCATGCTTTTTGCTATGTTGAGGATGCTTCTATTCTTTCTATTCACCATACTATTTTGTTGTGGAGATCTAGGCACTGTTAGGAGTCTCTTAATATCATGATCTTCACAAAACTCATTAAAATCATAAGAATAAAATTCACCTCATATCTATCTTAAGTGATTTTATAGAACAACCATTTTTTTCAATTAATGTCTTAAACTACTTAAAACAACTAAAAACATTAGACTTTTCTTTTAACAAGTATACCTAAGTTGTTCTACTATAATCATAAATAAAAAATATAAATTTTTACCAAATAAACATGGTTTGATAAGACCATAAACATCGACATGTATTTCTTATAAGGGTTAACTTCCTCTTAATGTAGATTTCTTTAGAAAACTTTTATGAAATTGCTAGCCCACTAAACATCATTCACATAATTGATTTGGATGTATAATGAATGGTAGACCTTTCAACATCTTCTTTTGTGTCATCATTTTCAAGATATGACAGTTTACATGCCCAAGTCTTATATGTCAAAGTCAAGTTTCATCCTTCACACATGTATTTAAGCATTTAGGCACATCTGTCTCTATGTTTAGCAAGAACATTATATTCTTTGTCGTGGCTACCTTTACAATCATAGCTTCTTTAGTATTAAGTAATGTCAAAGTACGATATTTCATCTTTATCTCATACCCATTCTTCAACAATTGTCCTAAGCTCAATATGTTGTTTTTCACCATTGGTATATAATAAACATCATCAATAAATTGATTACTTCAATATTTCAATTTAATTAAAATTCTACCTTTTCCTTTGATGACAACTTTTAAATGATCCGCAAAGTTGACATTGCTTCATCAAGCTTTATGAACTTGTCTTTGTCTTCACACATGTGGTTGCTAGCTCTATTTTTTAAATACCATCTGTTCTATTTGTCTTGTATTCTCTCATTATGCACTTATAGTAGAGTGGCTTGCTTCTTTTCTTCTATTATAAGATTTGCATTCTCCTCAACCCTCTTGGTTGGACTCTAGCAATCCCTAGTACAATGATTGCTTTTTGACAATAATGTATTTAACTTTTGATTTGTCAAACCTAGATCTTGGATTGCCATTATTAGTGTAACCGATCGACTAATTTGTTTTTTATGGTCGAGCGATTTACCTGTTGAAGCTGCCTCGACCTTCTTTTTCCAAATCTGTCTCTTACTCCTTTTCTTTTGCTTTGTCAACATTCTCTACCCCCTTGGAAAAATCCAGAATTATCTTGCTTTGAAATAAGTGCTTGTGCACTCACATCCTTTTAAATCTTATTGACTTTTTCCTCATGGGCTTGTAATTTCCCTATGAGACCTTGTATTGAGAGAGCATCCATATTTTGCTATTCCTCTATCGCGATAACCATATAATAGAACTTCTTTCATAGTGAGAGTAGGATCTTCTCTACCACACGTGTCTCTTCCATCTTCTCTTTATACCTCTTCATTTGATTGTATATGGTCAATACTCTTGCAAAGTATTCTGAAATATTCTCTGATTTAAGCATATGTAACTTTTCAAAGTCACCACATAGCTTTTGGAAACGTACCTTTCTTGCCTTATTAACTTCTTGATTTAATTCTTGCAAAACTTCACATCCATGCTTGGTGGTGGTTGCCTAGGCCACTATCTTAAAAATGGCATCATCCAGACAGTGGTGGGTGATTGTAAGTGCTTATTGATTCTTTCTTCATGCCTTTTGCATGACCTTCCTCTAGGTTGAAGTCAACGTTGCTCCATCTATAGGCTCCTCAAAGCCTTTTTCAACTGTCTCTTATACATCTTGGGAATCTAACCAAGTTTTTACTCGAATACATCAAGTTTCATAGTTGTCCTTTGTCAACCTAATTAAAGTGAAAAGTTTGGATAGACCATGTCAAATAATCAAACCTAAGATCTGAAATCACTTATTGGAAGTCAAACAGGTGTGTTATAAGATCAACACAATAATGCAAGGCTAAAAACTCAAGAACAAGAAGAAGCTTCAGAGGAAGGGATATTTTTATTAAGTGGTTCTCTTTAAGCTCTCTTAGTTATTCTCTCTCTTTCTGTACTTATAATAATGATGAATTACAAGCCTTTTTATTGGTATAAAGTCCTAAACAATCAAGGAATTAAACTAATACAAGGAAATCCTAATCTGAACAGGAATTGTATTCTACCGACTAAACTGGTTGACCATCTTTCAAACCGGTCAACTGATTCATTTAATCCAACCAGTCGCTCTGTCTCAACCGATCAACTGGTTCAACTAATTTCCAGCAATTAGTTTACTTTCAACATTTAGAATCTTATCTCTAAACTTTCTTCCTAACATTCTACACACTTTTACATCCTTGACATTTAACTTTGTTTGTGTTTAACCATGAACCAAATGAAACCTAAGTAAAAATAATGCAGGTATTTGCATTTCGCAGAAGCTCCAGCTTGTCTATTGCAAAACTACTTACAAAGGTGCAAGGGATATTCTGAAAACTAAAGCTGGAAAGTCTTTTACTGTAATCTTTTGCAGGGATCTAACTTTCAACAAGTTGGACGGAAAAATTCCTCGAAATGCAAAAACACATAAATTTATGTAAGTATTTAAATTTGAATATTTGAAATCTGACCATGGATGGAGTGAATTATGCTGAAAGAATCTATCTGGCTTTTGAAAACCAGGTTTTTGAGTGGAAACAATCTGACTGGAAGTGTCCCAGACTCATTTCTCAAAAAAGGCAAAAATATGTACGTTTGTCTCTGAAATGTATCACTGGTTTCAGTTATTTCAGTTTAGATATTCTGTTCAACTTCTCTGCTCTCTTGTGAAGATATAACTGCTGATGATTGATCAACCATTAATATTTATAAAGTTGTCTTCTGAGTGAATCTTGATAATCTAAGGCTACATATATATTCATGCCATATATAGGGCCTCAACGAAAGCCTAGTTTCTGAAAATATGTGGTTTTTTTTAATCTTGCTTAGCATTTCATTTGTTCCACTTATTATTAATTTTGTTGAGGTTCATATTCATATTTATGATTCCCTTGGCTTCTTGCAGTGATGTTTCCTACAATAACTTTTCATGGCTGCCAAGCTGTCAAGATGCCCTGTAAGGATATCTATGTTCTTAAATTTGGGATATTCCTGGTTGGTGCGAAACTTAATGATTTGAATCTATAAACCAGGGATATAAACACGTACAGGAGTTCATTCATCAAGAATAACTTGTAAGGCTCCTCTTATACACTCTGGAGAGCGATATTTTTGGTATTTCATGTTGTTGGAGATCCAATCTGGTAGTTGTCATACCAAGTCCAATAATCTTGTTCCAAGGAAAAAGAACCACAACTGATACAACCTAAAAGAGGTGTATTTATGCTTAGCAGAAATCTAGGATGAAATGAGGTCCCTATGGATAACCTTAATTTGGAAATGGAGCTCTTGCAGGATAAAATTTCAAAATTCCCTTTTCGGATATTTTAAAGGGATTTCTTAAATGCTTACAGGCAGGTAAATATCCCTTATAAAAACTCACCCCCGTAGACTAAAACATCTTTGCTAATGGTGGAACCTGCGTTAACAGAATATGCTGCTAATCATATAAACCATGTCATGTTCATATATAGTTTTCAGGGGGAAAAATACATTATACATTTAAGCAGGATTATAACAGAATATCTTTGGAGTTAAATCTGCAATTTATATTTATATCTTTAAATCCTATCCAGATTTTCTTTCTCAGCACAAACTTGGTATCCTAGGATCAGATATACCAGGCCATGTCCTTGTAGCTTTTATGCTCAAAATATTTTTACTATTTCAAATCAGTTATGCAAATTTTATATGTTTTTAAATGCAGGTAGGAGTGAAACATATATATGCTAACTTGTGCATTTTGAACTTTTTAATTTAGATCATGTTATGTAAACTGCTTGCAAAAATACCAATAGAAATCATCAATTATATACGTTGTTGATTAATGCTGAATGAATGAATGAATGAAGAACATAAGAATGTGACATGCTTTATTATTCATTTACCCCAAGATATAAGCACAAACACTCATGAAGAGGGAACAGCCATGCACCGATTTTCTCAATGAGCAAACATAAAATGAATATTTTACTTGAATAGTATGATATTTTTTATGGTGGTGAAATAATGCTAATAATATGATAAAGTTTTGATATCTGATTCTTATATTGCAGTTTGCAGAACCATTTGAAATTCTTACTAAAATTTCCATGTCTTACAGAAGCGGACTTCTTCCATGCTCAAGCATACATGAGTGCCCCAAAAGTATGATATTCTTTTCCCTCCTTAAATGAGAAGTAACGAAGTTCTTTAAAATCAAAGCACTTCTGTTTCAAATTTATCAACATACCGAAATCAGTAATCTACGATAATATCAGTGTCTGTGTATTTATTTGAGCACGAGTACTAATTTCAATGTAGATTTTTTTGCCTTAATTCTACATTCTATTCTGCACACAGATCTATTAAGGATGTATTCATTCTCAGTTTCGTTGGACAAGTAAGGATTTATCTGTAACCAAAACATGGCCTCCTCACGTTTTCACCATCAATATCACTAATCGGAAACCAAAGGTTGATAGAACAGCCTCCATCGACTCGAGTGGAACACTGATTGTGACAAGCCACTTGGAAAAGTATTAGCCAATGACTAATCGATTTGAAGCTATATAGTAGAGTAATAGCTCTTGTTGTAGAGCAAAGGGATCCAAAAATTTCAACACTTGACGTAATAGCCCCTACGATATGAGAAGAATATTTGCAACTGTTCTAATGGTGTACTGATTTGAGCATTGTAGATTGGTGTACTAATTTGACGTATTGCAGGTTATCGTTCATTCCATATAAACTGCGGTGGACCGGATTTAACCAGTGAGAGTATCTTGTATGAAGGTGACAGAAGCTTTGAAAGCACTGATGCTGCTACGATTTATTCCAAAGAAGGATCAAACTGGGGATTCAGCAACACAGGAGATTTTATGGATGATGATGGCCAAGGCCCCGGATATACACTTCCTTCAAACTACTCTTATTTCCCAACGGATACGGTGTATTCTACAGCACGCAGAGCTGCCATCTCTCTCACTTATTATGGATATTGTCTAGAAAATGGGATGTACACTGTTAAACTCGACTTTGCTGAGATACAATTCACAGATGACGAATCGTACAAAAGAGTTGGAAAACGCTTTTTTGACATTTATATTCAGGTAATTGAGATTAAATTATCCAAAAAGATGATTTTTTCTTTCTTTCAAAAAGATCCTTTTAACTTGGGATTTGTTTTCCAGGGGAAACTAGAGATAAAAGATTTTAATATCAAGGAGGCAGCTAAAGGATCTAACAAAACTTATTCTATAGAATTCAAAGCCAATGTGACAGACAATACCTTGGAGATCCGTTTATACTGGAATGGAAAAGGGACTACTTGCATTCCACAAAGAGGAAATTACGGTCCTATTATTTCTGCAATAACTGTATGCTCAGGCATGTTTTATATATATATTCCCAGCATCTCATTTGAAAGTCACTGACTTTGCGAATTTCATTCATATACAATGACCTTTATTAATTAAGTTAAAATGAAAACCGAGCAATGGTATTAGAATTAACAAGCATTATGAGTTTAAATCTCATCATCCTCTTAGATCCACCAGTTGCATAATTAACAAACAAATTCTTCCTTATGAACCTGGCTTTGATTTTCATCTTAACTTTATGTAAGCTTCTACTCAGTTCATTATACCATCTAAGAAGCATTTTATGGTTTGTCGTTTTCAGGCCAGAGTACTTATTGTCCAGGTGAGAAGTGAACTGCTGCCCTACAGTGATTTATTGTCCCATTGGCTTTCTGTGTTTGTACGTGTAACTTTGTATAATTTCAGAACCTGGAGAAGCAAGTAAAATACCTATCGTGGTTGGAGTTGTCACTTCAGCCTTACTCCTTGTTTTCTTGGTAATGGGTGTCATTTGTTGGAAATTCTATTTTAGAGACAAGTTCATGAGAGAACGAGGTACATTGAAATCAATCATCTGCGTGCTAAAGCCTTTT
>Ga0325410_1002206_pt1 | contig 21766 bp, 26 predicted proteins | sample PopdelMetagenome_16_FD_206182 | JGI IMG/M metagenome (GOLD analysis project Ga0325410, IMG submission 206182) | Populus deltoides microbial communities from Bellville, Georgia, United States - Xylem-PdIQD-R3 | ecosystem: Host-associated > Plants > Phyllosphere > Stem > Wood/Secondary xylem...
AGATCAAACCAATTAACATATATACTATGCACTCACACAGCAATTTGTTTTTCAAGAGGAAACGTCTCCAAAAAACATGAAGTTAACCAAAGAAGAATGCAACTGTATACCAGGAAGCTACATGTACGATCTGTTAATGCAAACACAAATTCCCAATCAAATTTACATGTGTCCCAGTAAATGAGACTAACCTTATCTTAGTATTGAGCTCAAGCATCTGGCGAATAAACTCATCTCTACATGAACAACAAAAACGTGTTAAAGAAACAGCAGCAATTAATACAACTACTTGGAATCTATTTCGATGAGGCAATTGGTCATGTGCTCAGATGTAGCAGAATGGCAAGTAAAATAAATAGCAATCTTTACCGTGCAGCCCCTTCTTCATCCTTCATAACGCCCAAGCCCAATGTCCCATGCAATGAGGTGAACAAGAATCAGAAACAGGAAAAGAAAAAGACTGAAAAAGCGCAAGTAATCTCACTTAATCCAAAAGAAGAAGAAAAGGAGAGGAAAGCAACACACAATAATCACTACCTTAAGACCCTCCACTTCAGATCCAACCGAGGATATTTCATCTTGAATCATAGAAATCCTTGCCTGGAAGTATTAAAGACGATCTTAATTTAAGAAGAAGAAGAAAACAATTCAAACTGAAGTAAAGCAAAATAAATAAAACAAACCTCTAGGGTCTGAATAGATACGTCGTTGAAAGCCAATTGAAATTCGTAGCCTTTAAGCTCTAGCTCAGTGGTTTCTTTGAAACGCTTCACCTCTTCCATCTCTGCATTTGCCGCATCCAATTGACATCCAAGCTCTACTATTCGCTTCTCTAGCCCAACCACTCTTCTCTCTACAAAAATTTACAGCACCGGAGAAAAATTGTATATAAAAAAAAAATACTAATGAAACATATAATATTTGCCTCTCAATCGATAGATTTTCCACTATTTTCCCGCATTTTCTCGAGAAGCCTGTGTTTGGTAACCAAGAATGTAGGAAATCAACATTTGAATCCCTGGTTACTTATCCCTTCCAATCAACGGTACCAAAGGCAATATGGTTTTGAATGAGATGAAAGGAGGATTCTGTGAAATTTAATTTCTGTTCCCTTCATTTTCTCAGAAACCAAACGAGGAAAAGGACAGGGGTAGAGGCACTCACCTCCTTGTGATTTCTCGGAAGCAAAGTCGCGAATTAGGGTTAGGAGTTGCCTTTGTGGATCGGTTGCCGCCATTGTCTGTTTCGCGCTTCTCTTTCTTCTACGAAATATTACCTTTCAGTCTTGGAGAGAATTGTAGTAATAAATCTCTGTTTCCAATTTTGCAATAAGTTAGTGGAAAACACGCTCTTATTTAAGCGATGCTTGGCATAACTTTTATATTTTGATTTAAGTTAGTTTTTAATTTATTTTTTTGTTATGAATGTTGTCTTTAGCATAACTTTTGGATTTAGATTGAAGTTAGTTTATAAATTTTGATCAAATTTTTTTTTATGATTTAAATTTTTAAATCAAAAGGCTCATTCTAAAATTCAGTCAATTGTTTTTATTTTGACTTCAATTGGAGAATCTAACTTATGCCACCCTTGTTTTAAAATAGTTTCATCAATTACTTTTTATGTCAGCCAACAACGTTCACAATGCTAGTCTTAAGGAATATTAATGTTCTATAGTTAGAACTCTGTGCTGGTCTTCAAGAATATTAATGTTGTTAGGACTCTAGTGTTTGAATTTAAATTAATTTTCTGTTATCAGGTTGTTACGAAAGCTTATCATATGTTCTTGTTTATTCTTCATGGTTGTATATATATCCTCATTGAATTAATAAGAATATAACTTTCCAAGGCATTCTAACATTTATATGGTATTAGAGTATCTTTAATTTTTTTTTCCCATCATCCTTCTCATTATGACTGATCCCAACAACATCAGCCACTTTCACATCAGCCTGCCCAACTTGGTGACCATCAATGTCACGGCACAGGCTCCTCTCAAGCTCCCCAGCTCCAATTATTTGTCCTGGAAGCTGCAATTTCAAACATTTTTTATAGGTTATGATCTCCAAGGTTTCGTTGATGGAACCAAACCTTGTCCACCACAATATCTCATCACTCTTGAGCATTGTTGATGGCTCTGAGGCTTGTCCTACTCAATTCCTTGTTGACTCCACTGGCAAACTAACCTCTGATATGAATCCAACATATCTAGTTTGGTAGAAGAAGGACCAATTTATTTTGGCATGGTTAAATGCCACCCTAGATGAAAAAGTCATTTCAAGTGTGTATGGACTCACTATATCTACACAGGTTTGGAAGGCTCTTGCTACCAGATTTGCTCCTCAATCTCGCTCAAGAATCATCCACCTCAAAAGACAACTCCAAACTCTGCAGCAAAGTAACAAAAGTTGCTCTGATCATTTGCTTACAGCAAAACATTTATTATAATTCTAAAATAAAGTGCGGAAAAGCTGAATGAATTGATCAGCCTAGTATGCATTATATTTATAGGTAGCATACAGTTATTTGAGTTTTCAAAGAAGAGATAAGAATACAAGATAATAAGCTAAACATACATCTTTATCTTGAGATAAGCATGATCTCATCTGTTACTAACAAAGCTTAACAGAAAGGAGAGATATACGTGATCTCATCTGTTACTAACAAGACTAACAGAAGGTTTATCTCTAACAACCTCCTTCAAGCTGATGGGAAGATCATGAATCATCAGTTTGTCTCTAAGAAAAAGGAAACGTGATGAGGAGAGTCCTTTAGTGAAGATGTCTGAGGGTTGTGCAGAGGTGGAGATATATTTAGCTTGAATATCTTTGTTAAAGATCTTCTCACGGATAAAATGATAGTCCATCTCTATATGTTTTGTTCTAGCATGAAAGACAGGGTTAGAAGATAATGCTAGAGCACCAATATTGTCAACCCAAATGCAAGGTGCTGTAAGTAGAGATGTATGAAGTTCTTTAAGTAACATTCTCAACCAGTAAAGTTCAGCTACTGTGTGTGCCATTGATCGATATTTAGCTTCGGTGCTTGATCTTGCCACCACGGATTGTTTCTTAGCAGTTTAAGAAATCAAACATGAGCTTAGATAAATGCAATATCCTGAGGTAGATTTCCTATCATCCGGATTACCAGCCCAATCAGAGTCACAAAAACCATTAAGTTGAAGTGATCCCTTATTAAATTGAAGACCAAACTGTAGAGTACCTTTTAGATATCTTAAAACCCTTTTGGCAGCTGTAAAATGAATATTTGTAGGACAATGAAGAAATTGACATAATTGATTGACATTGTAGGATATATCAGGTCTGGTCAATGTTAACTACTGAAGAGCTCCCACCATGCTTCTATATTCAGTAGGATCAGTAAGAGGATCACCTGAGAATTTTAAGAGTTTAGCACCTGATATGCATGGTGTTGGTGCAGGTTTACAACCAGTCATTTTCATGCGATGTAGAAGATCAACAACATATTTTCCTTGGTGTAGATGCAAGCCATTTTTTGTCTTAGTTACCTGAATGCCTAAAAAATAAGATAGTTCCCCTAAGATCCTTGATAGCAAATTCAGAGCCAAGGTTAGAAATAAGAGTATTAATGGCAGTATCAGTATTACTGGTGACAATAATGTCATCAACATGTATGAGCACAAAAATACACACGGTGCTATGATGGAAAGTAAATAAAGAAGTGTCCACAGTTGAGGCAGTGAATCCAAGTTCCATAAGAGCCTGGGATAGCCTTAAGAACCAAGTTCTAGGGGCCTGTTTGAAGCCATATATTGATTTATACAAGAGCCATACATGATCAGGAAACTTCAAGTCTTCAAAACCTTGAGGTTGCTCCATATAAACCTCCTCTTCAAGATACCCATGGAGAAAAGCATTAGAAATATCAAATTGTCTAATAGATCAATTATAATGAACTGCCAAAGCAAGGGCTAACCGAATAGTAGCAGGTTTAATAATTGGACTAAAAGTCTCCGTAAAGTCAATACCATCAACTTGATTAAATCCCTTTACCACCAACCGTGTCTTATACCTGTCAATAGAGCCATCAGATCGTTGTTTTATTTTGAAAACCCATTTATTTCTCACAATATGTTTATGTCTTGGTCTCGGATAGAGTGAACAAGTGTTGTTAGTAAGCAATGCATTATATTCTGCAGTCATTGCATCCACCTAATCCTGGTCCCTTGCAGCTTGTTTAAAGGTTGTTGGCTCAGATGGTAAAGTATTAGTGAAACGAGCTTGAAGGGGATGCTTGGTAGAATGATAAAGATGATATTCTGGAAAATGCTTTGGTTTGGAGGAGTTTGTCTGAGACCTGGTTATAATTTGTGATGAGTGAGGCAGGGTAGAGGTGAGGTCTGGTTGTTGGGTAAGAGAGGCAGAAACTAAGTGTGGTTCAAGATTAAAATCTGGAGATATATGGTCAAGTATAGGTGTAGTGTTGATATGAGGAGGGGAAGTAAAATGTGAAGGTGCATAATGAATTTTGGAAATAGATAAATCAGTAGGTGTGTTGATATTGGGTGAAATTTTTGCAGAAAGAGGGGGTAAATAGTCATAATCTGAAATAGATGGGTTAGGAATAGAAAAACTGGGTAAAGTAGCTGAAACAGGAGACAGAGTGTTGGAGATAATACCTGTTTGTGTGGAATCTGAAGACGGAGGAGAATTGTGCTGCAAGGGACGAGTATTACTGGTTGTAATCAATGCATCCTGAGTAGGGAAGTTCAACTCGTTAAAGACAATATGTCTGGATATATAGACTCTATTTGTTTGTGGATCGAGACACCGATACCTTTTATGATTAGAGTTGTATCCAAGGAATACACATTTTTTACTTCAGAAAGCAAGTTTATGTGCATTATAAGACCTAAGCGAGGGAAAACATAAGCACCCAAATGTTTTGAGTAATGAGTAGTCTTGATATTTGTTTAATAGAGTGAAGTATGGAGATTTGTTGGACAGAACAGGTGTAGGGAGTCTGTTTATGAGGTAAGTAGCTATGAAGAATGCATCCACCCAATAACTCAAAGGTAGATGTGATTGAGCCAAAAGAGTAAGACTAATGTTAGTAATATGTCTATGCTTTCTTTCAAAGATTCCATTTTGTCGGAAGTGTAAGGACATGTGAGTTTATGAAGAATGCCATGTTGTGAGAGGTATTCCTGGAAAACAATAGATAAGTACTCACCATCATTGTCAGTTAATAGTTGTTTGATAGTGCTTGAAAATTGGTTTTCAACTAAGCTTTTAAAATGAACAAAGCAGTTAAACACCTCTGATTTTTGTTTCAATGGGAACAACCATGTAAATCTGGAAAAATCATCAATAAATAAGACATAGAATTTGCAACCACCAACTGACGTGATAGGAGAAGTCCATACATCTGAATGAATCAATTCAAAGGGACGACTAGACCTATTATTGGACTCAAGGAAAGGAAGTTTATGACTCTTAGCTACCTAATATGACTCACACAAGGTGTGTGATTTTTTTGATCCAGAAACAGGTATTAATGAGTTTTTCACTAAATTAGAAATAATAGTGTCTGACGGGTGACCCTAACCATGAATGCCAGACTTGAAAAGGAGCAGTAACACCTACGAGTGTAGTAAAAGGAGAGAGCATGGCAGCTTTGGGAGATGACTTGTTGAATTTGAGTTGCTGCAGGAACATTGGATATAAACCAGCTTTACTCGACCTTTGTAGGAGAATTTCCTTGGTCTGCAGATCCTTCACAAAGAAGTGAGTTACTGTGAGTAAAAATAACAGTTGTTGTCAAAGCAAAAACGTTGAATAGATAATAGATTTGACGAAACAGATGGACAGTGAAGAATATTGGTTAAAAGAAATTGTGATTCAGGTGTAGCAAGCATAGAGGAACCAGTATTGGTGATATGTAAACCTCCTCCATTACCAACTGTTACTTTGTCATTTCCATGATACGGTTGCTGATGCAGAGTTAAATTCTGGAGTTCAGAAGTGATGTGATTATTAGCACCACTGTCAAGGTACCATGGTTGTTCAAATCCTTATTCCTCTTAAGTATGAGCTGTCATTGCTGCCAACTGAGCAAGGGGATGCTTGCCTTGATAAGAAAAATCTATACAGTGATAACAATCAAGAGCCTGATGATTTGTCTTTCCACATATCTGACAAGAAGGGAATTGTTTTGGAACTCTAATGGATTATGGTTTAGAGTCAGGGGCAGAAAAGATTGGATTAGGATTGGATCTCGCATGGTGGTGATTTTTCTGAGTGGGAAATCTTGGTTTCTTATTGGTTGGTTTGTGTTTATGAGTAAAAAATGGCACTTGAGTAATCTCAGATGACTGAGATTTGTTTTATGCTTCAAGTAGTTGCTTGTAGTTAAGCAGTTCAGCTTGAAAAGCATCAAAAGAGATTGGCTGGTCTCGGGTAGTAAAGCTGATGGAGGTGATAAAAGTGGTGAAGATGGGATTTAGTCCACCAACAATATATGAGATAAGGTCTTCATTGTCAATTAGTTTTGCTACAGCCGAAAGTTGGTCAGACAAATGTTTTCCTGTAAGCAAATGATCAGAGCAACTTTTGTTACCTTGCTGCAGAGTTTGGAGTTGTCTTTTGAGGTTGATGATTGTTGAATGAGATTGAGGAGCAAATCTGGTAGCAAGAGCATTCCAAACTTGTGTAGATGTAGTGAGTCCATACACACTTGAAAGGACTTTTTCATCTAGGGTGGCATTTAACCATGCCAAAATAAATTGATCATTTTTCTGCCAAACTAGATATGTTGGATTAATATCAGAGGTTAGTTTGCCAGTGGAGTCAACAAGGAATTGAGTAGGACAAGCCTCAGAGCCATCAACAATGCTCAAGAGGTTATGGCTTTTCAAGGCTGGTATGAATTGAGTTGTCCAGTTCAGATAATTGTGTCCTTCAAGTTTGACAGACACTAAAGAGGTGATATTAGGGATGACAAATGAAGGTGATGCAGAGAAAGAGGCCATAATGGATCGGGAAAAGAGAAAAGAAAAAAAAATTGAGCGTGAGCTTTGTTTGCTCTGATACCAAGTTACAATTTTAAAATAAAGTGCGAAAAAGCTGAATGAATTGATCAGCCTAGTATACATTGTATTTATAGGTAGCATACAGTTATTTGAGTTTTCGAAGAAGAGATAAGAATACAAGATAACAAGCTAAACATGCATCTTTATCTTGAGATAAGCATGATCTCATTTGTTACTAACAAAGCTTAACAGAATGGAGAGATAAACGTGATCTTATCTGTTACTAACAAGACTAACAGAAGATTTATCTCTAACACATCATTCTGTTTATTGCTTGTGTTACTAAATCTCAGCAAGCTTGGATAATTTTGGCATCAACATATGCCACCCCCTTCAAAGGCCGTATCAAGCAAGTCAAGGCCAACTTCAAAGCCCTCATAAAGGGCTCTCTTTCCATCTCTAATTTCATTCACTCTGTTAAAGCACGGGTTGATGAATTAGCAATGTTGGGTGCCCTCATTAATGGTGAGGATATCACAGATAAAATTTTGGAAGAATTGGGCGAAGAATACAAAGAACTTGTGCGTGTTATACAAGCCAAAGACACCTTCATAGCCTTTAATGAACTTCATAAAAAATTATTCATGTTTGAAGCCTTTCTAAATACTTCCCACAAACCCTCCTTACAGTTCTCTCCTACGACCAATGCAGCAGTTAATCGTTCTAGCTATCGATCTCAGACCTCTTTTGGTCGATCTACTCCTCCTCCCTCACCATAGTGGGGCACTTCATTCCACAGTTTTTTAAGACCACAAGGACAATCTCATAATCAGGGACTTTATTATCAATGACCTGGTCCGCATCCTTACCTGGGATACTGCTAAATCTGTGGCCTTCAAAAGCACACGACAAAAAGATGCCCCTCATTCAGGTTTGTCCCTCAAAAGACAGTTATTTCTAAGGGCAGCAACAATCCCAACTCTTGGCAGCCACATGTTCATCTTGCAACCAACAATGAATCCAGCACTCCTCCTAGCAATGTAACCAGCACTCTTTTGTGGCTGCTGGATAGTGGTGCTTCTCACCACATCACCGCTGATCTCCACAATCTATCTCTCCACACTCCATTTACTGGCTCGGATGATGTTATGATTGGAGATGGTATAGGCTTGCGCATTACCCATACAAGCTCCTCAACTCTACATTCAGGCTCCTCTTTTTTTAATCTCAGGAATATTCTTTGTGTTCCTGACATTAATTTTATTTTATCTCTATTTATCAATTTTGTATAACCAACAATGTCTTCAATGAATTCTTACCTTGGTGTTTTCTTGTGAAGGATCTGCTAATGGGAGTGGTTCGCGCTCAGGGTGAGAGCAAAGGTGGCGTTTATGAATGGTCGAGGTTCAATCCAACATCCTCTTCTCCAACTGCTTTTTCTAGTTCAAAAATTGCACCAATAAATTGGCATTTTTATTAGGTCACTCATCGTTACCTATTCTCAATGTTATCCTTTCCAAAAATAAGCTAAACACTTGTTCAATGACAAAACAATTTTCCTGCAATGCATGTCAATGTAACAAAAGTCACAAACTTCCATTCTCAGCTTCCACTTTAGAGTTTCATGCTCCTCTTGAAATAATTTTCTCTTATGTATAGATTGCTCCTATGTACTCCATTGATGACTTTAAATATTATATTGTTTTTATGGATCATTTTACATGTTATACATGGTTCTATGCTTTTAAACGCAAATCTGATGTCAAGCCTACATTCATACACTTTAAAGCCATTGTTGAAAATTATTTCAAGCATAAAATCATCACCTTCTATTCCGATCATGGAGGTGAATTTACAGCTCTCAAAGATTTTTTTCAAATATATAGCATATCTCATCGTACTTCCCTACCACACACACTTGAACATAATGGTATCTTTGAACGTAAACACCGATACTTAGTGGAAACTGGTCTTTCACTTCTCACTCATGCTTCATTACCTTAAAAATTTTGGTCATTTGCGTTTTCCACTGCCATTTATTTAATTAATCGAATGCCTTCACCTTCATTAAAATATTTTTCTCCATTTGAACTTATCTTTAAAAAATCTCCTAATTATGCTAAACTTTGCATTTTCGAGTACTTGTATTATCCATGGCTACGTCCATATTCGGCTCATAAACTAGATGTCCGGTCCAAACCATTCATATTTCTTGGATACTTCTTATCTCAAAGTGCTTATATCTTTTTTGATCCCCAGTCTTCCAAATTCTTTTATTCCCGTCATGTTCAGTTTGTTGAGTCCACTTTTCCATATCCTAGTTTACTACAATCACAGTCTGTATCAGACTCTTCCTTTTTACAAACATAGATACCTCTTATTCTTTTTATAACAGCACCTGTGCTTGTGCCTCCCCTGTTCACACCACCCGCAATTCTACCTTTTGCAGCACACCCAGTTAGCAGCTCCATTACAACAGCCAACGGCAGCCTTTCCACCATGCAACCCACACAACCTTCCTCTGATCTGCCTACCTCACCATCCCCTCTGATCATTCATCCTCCCCCTGCTCCACCTGTTGCACCTTCTCATTCCATGACCACCAGATCAAAAAATAATATTCACAAACCTATCCACAAACTCACCTTCCATACACATCTTCCCTCAACTGATATTCAAAAGCCTACATCTGTTACCAATGCTTTAAATGAAGCAAAATGACATCATGCCATGCAGGATGAGTTTAATGCTCTCATCCAAAATGAAACCTGGGATTTGGTTTCTCCTCAATGTGCCTCTAACTTAGTCGATTGTAAATAGATTTTCAGGGTGAAGCGCAATTCTGATGGCAGTGTTTCTCGCTATAAAGCACGTTTAGTGGCCAAAGGCTTTCACCAGCGATCGGGGCTTGACTATACCGAAACCTTTAGTCCGGTTGTCAAGCCAACCACAGTTCGTCTTATTTTGTCCATTGCAGTAAGTAATGGGTGGAGGCTGCGACAAATGGATATCAACAATGCTTTTTCTTCAGGGACATCTGCAGGAAGATGTATACATAGTTCAGCCGCCTGCCTTTGTAGACAAAGAATGACCACATTCCGTCTGCAAATTGTGTAAAGCCATTTATGGGCTAAAGCAAGCATCACGTGCATGGTACCATGAACTCTGCTCCTTTTTTATTGATAACAACTTCACAAATTCAGTGAATGATACGTCCTTGTTCATTCTTAAACATCATGGACATCTTCTATATTTATTGGTATATGTGGATGACATTATCATCACCGGTGATGATGAGCATGCAGTCAACCTTCTTATTCAAAACTTAGTCAAGCGGTTCTTACTGAAGGATCTGGGGTCTCTGACTTATTTCCTTGGTGTGGAAATTCAATCCCATCTTCACGGGTTGGTGCTTTCTCAGCACAGATATATTCAGGATCTCTTGCATCGTACCAACATGAGCAACTCACAACTTGTGACTACTCCACTGCTACCAGGTCCTCCTCCCACTCTTGCAATGGGTGAGTTGCTCCTTGATCCATCTGAATATTGTGTCATTGTTGGAAGTCTTCAATATCTATCACTTACCCTACCAGATTTATCTTTTGCTGTGAACAAGTTGTCATAGTTCATGCACAAACTGACTAAAGAACATTGGAAACTTGTCAAACAACTATTGTGTTATCTCTCAGGCACCAGTAACGTAGGTCTTCTTCTGCATCATCAATCACTTGCTCATTTGCATGCCTTTTCATATGCAGATTGAGGGGGGGAACAAGGATGACTTCTCCTCCACCAGTGCCTACATTCTATACCTTGGTCGGAATCATGTCTTATGGTCATCCAAGAAACAAAAAACCATTGCTCGATCATCAATAGAGGCTGAATATCGCTTTGTGGCTGACACAGCCTCAGAAATCAGCTGGGTATATTCATTATTGAATGAACTTCAATATTCAGTTAATTAAGTTCCTGTGATTTATTGTGATAATATTGGTGCAACACAACTAAGTTCAAATCCAGTTTTTCATTCAAGGATGAAACATGTTTCTATTGATTTCCATTTTATCCATGAAAGAGTTCAGTCTGGAGTTCTTCGGGTTTGTCATGAATCCTTTGATGATCAACTCGCTGATGCATTGATAAAATCTCTTCCCTGTTATCGGTTTGAGTTACTCAAGGACAAGATTGGACTTACTCAAGGCCATCCATCTTGAGGAGGGATGTCAGCCAGCAACGTTCATAGTGCTGGTCTTCAGGAATGCTAATGCTGTATAGTTAGGACTCTGTGCTGGTCTTTAGGAAAATTGATGATGTTAAGACTCTAGTGTTTGAATTTAAATTAATCTTATGTTATCAGGTTGTTATGAAAGCTTATCTTGTGTTCTTGTTTATTCTTCATGGTTGTATATATATCCTCATTGAGTTAATAAGAATATAACTTTCCAAGCCATTCTAACATTTATAAAATATACTTATAAATTAACTAATTTTTATTATAAGTTAGAGTACATGATTTTTAACTTTGAATAGAAATCCAAAAGTTTTTTTTATAAGTAACTTAAACCAAAAAAGAGTTATACCAATGTTTGTTTGTTAAAAATTTCTCAAATCAATGCTTTTTTTTTAAGAATAAGAATATAATAAATTAGAATTAGGTTAGAAGTTAAAAAAATTTAACTTTCAGTTAAATCAAGGTTTTGATTCGATTTTATAATAAATTTTTAATTAAAAAAATTATAAATATATTTATTTATATTTTTTAAAAAATATTAATTTAATATATATTTTTAAATAAAAAATATTTTAAAAAACAAATATCATTTTAATATATTTAAACGTGCTTCGCATGATTTCGATCACTGCAGTAGAGGTTGAAATTCACTATTGAGAAGGGATGATAAAATTGGTTAAAGTTATGATGAAGATAACAGACATCTAATTACCAAGTGAAATTACACATTTTAAAAAATAGAATCAACAAATAATTATTTACTTTAGAATCTTGTTTGGGATTGTAATAGCGATTGCATTTCAAAGTGTTTTTCACTTAAAAATATATTAAAATGATATTTGTTTTTTATTTTTTAAATATTATTTTTAAGATCAATACATCAAAACGATCTAGCAACATAAAAAAATAATTTTTAATAATAATAATAAATTTTTTTTAAAAAAACATGATTTCAACCGCATTTCCAAATAGAACTGGGTTAAAATTCTTTTACCCATCAATGAAATTTCTACATGTAAATATCTTGAAAGTTACCATTAAAAAAATGAGATGTGAGACTCAAAGCTACATGAATTCACAGGGATCATTGAATTGCAATCCAAGATTAAAGCAAGCTCCATGCAGTGGCAGAGTCACAATGGGGATTAAGGGGGCAATTGCCCCCTTAATCCTTTTTTTTTTCAAAATATTATTTATATTAGAATTTTAATATAATAACTTAACAAGTTTAATTTTATTTATTAACTACTAATTGATCCAAGCTTTTTTTTTTTGAATTATTTTTCCTGCTTCTCTTCCTTTTACAATATTTCTCTTCAAATCCTAAACTATTAATTAGTTAAGTATGTAACCTTTTATGCTTTATGCTTTATGTTTTAGATGAGTTTCCTTTATTTTTTCTATTTATTCCATTGTCTAATTTTAGTTTTATTCGTTAATAATTAGTTATTAAAAATGTTAGAGTTTATGATAATTTATGTATTTGTTAAATTAATATGTGTATGGATAATATTATATACATATGAATATGAATTAAAATGAGTTTTGATGAATTAATATGTATTTTGTTATGAATTTTATATAAAAAATGATGGTGATCAACTTACTAGTAATTAAAAATGAAGTACTGAGCAACTCAAAAAATTAGTGACACAATAAAAAAATTAAAAAAAATATATTAATATTTATATTTAACCAACTTGTATAAAATAACAAGTCAACAAAGAATTGTTGCCAATAATTTTACTAGTCCTTGAAAGATTTAGAAATAGATGAATGAAAGTTTAATTGTATATATTGAGAAAGTATATCTTTAATGAAATTAAGAAAGAAGTCATTATGAAGCAGTTTCAAAATATGAAAACTCGAAAAGAATAATTATAATGTAAGTTTTTTTATTTAAAAAATATTCTAAAATTAATTTTGCTTAACATGAGTTCGTACATGCATTTCAAATTGATTTCTCTATATATAACACATGTCTATATAGTATATAATATCAAGTATTTGTTAGTAATTTGCCCCTTCATTTAAACTTTTTTGGCTCTGCCACTAGCTCCATGCATTAATTTAAAATTAGAAGAGACAAACCTCAACTCATTAACATACAAATTCTTCACAAGAGAAGTGAATGTTTTGACACTTTATAGTGAGCACATGGTTGTGCGCTAGATATTTCTTTCGACTAATAACAATCATAACATCTCTATCTCTACTGTCAGTCTTCAAACCTTCATAAATAAACCCTGAATCCTTGCAAATCAGCCCTGAAATCAACACAAATTTCAACCTTAAAGTTAACCTGAGAATTCCAGCCTCTATTTTAATATGAAATCCATCCAAATTACACACACAGGCATAGTAACAATTACAATCTCTTTCCTCCATGAACGCAACTCGTTTCTCAGTTTTATGCAGTAATAGTTTGTCATGATCTTTTAAATATTAGAAATGTTATGATTTAAGCATGGAAGCATGAGGTATATCTACTTAGTCAAATCATGTTTTCTCAACATCATAATTATTAATTTTTTAAATAAGATTTGAAACTCTTTTCAAATATCATTCCATCTTGTATTTCACAATTAATATTATTCAAGCATAAACAAAGTATTTTCACTAATTTATCTGGGTTATGAATCCACTTTTAACCCTCAAATACCTTTATATATTTCATGGTAACCCTATATTAGTCATGTATAAGCATAACATTAAGAGGTCAGTTAAGAAGAGGTTACCGAAGAATCTATGAGAGGTAATTAGATAGAGAGTTTGGAAATCAACTATAGAGACTACAGTTTTTGGATGCCTATGTTACAGTTCTGCCTTGTGTCAAGTTTGATCACCATCCTATTCTTGTGTGCTTGAACATCATGCCTAGGAGGTCTCATAACTCGACTTGTCTCTTTCGGTTTGAAGCAGCTTGGGTGTCCCATGACCAATTTGCAGCATTCTTTCAAACCAGCTAGAGGAGTGATATGGATCTCCCATTGTCTCTCGGTTTTATGGCTCTTAATCTGCAAGAACGGAACAAACATGTTTTTGGGAATATATTTCAGCATAAAAGGAAGGTGTTAGATTGACTAGGTGGTGTCCAACAAGCTATGAGAAATGGTTGAAATCCATTTTTGCACCGGTTGGAAAGAAAGTTGACAGAAGAGTATAACTAAATTGTGAGGAGATTTTATGGATTCAAAAATCAAGATGTCAATGGATTTCTTATGGGGATAAAAACTCTTCCTATTTTCATACCAAAACAATTCTTAGGAAAGCTTTGCTTGATATAAAGCCATTTAAGAAGACGTTTGGCTTAGCTGCAGCTGTTGCTTTTTTTTTTCAAACTCAATAATATAGTGTTTGGTTAAAATTAGCACCTGTGGTTTGGATCATGAGACCCACTAAAAATGAGGTTTAACCGTGGGTTCTGCTAAAGCAATTTTTTCTTGCTTCTCATGTTGCTGTGTGTTTTTGTACAGTGGAGAGTGAAACTCCACTATTCACGTGAACAGTGGAGTGAGACTCTTTTTTATATATATAATTGCAAAACATAGGTGTTTTGTAATTATGATTACATAACAAAATGAAAAATCCTTATACATTAATTTATTCCTTCATTGTTCCATCAAACTATTTGCAATTCCATCGCGTACAAAATCCATACGCGAAGGCCTTTATGATACTTGAACGGCCGAGTGAGGAACAATATCAGGTAAAAAGTCATCTGGAATTAAATTGAGATTGCGATCATACTCAGAAAAAACCACATCATCTTGCGATCTTCTTCTAATATAGTTATGTGGTGCCATTGATGCAACTACAATCTCAACTTGCGTTTTGTATAGATAAGCATGCATGTTTTGTAAAATTCTCCACCTCTGTTTCCATACCCCAAAAGAACGCTCAATCACGTTATGTAGTGATGAATGTGCACGATTAAACACTTCTTTCCGACCACTTGGTTGTCCACCACGCCTAAATTCTTGGAAGTGATACCTCTCGCCTTTGTAGGGACCCAAATAGCCATACTCATTTGGATATCCAGCATCAACCAAATAGTATTTTCCTGCAAATAATAACAACATGGTAATTTTTAACAAAACTAAAAAAACAAATTATATTCCTTCAATTACCAAATATTTAATTTATTTAAAATCACAACCTTCTAAAGGTTTTGGAAATTTTATACTTCTATTGTCAATAGCCTCAAGAAAAATGCGCGTATCGTGTGCACTGCCTTCCCATCCTACCCACACAAACATGAATTGCATGTCGAAACTACAAGCGGCCATGACATTTTGTGTTGGTACACATTTTCTTCCAATAAATAGAATTTGATTTTCAGATGATATGCAGGCACGAACATGTGTGCCATCAATTGCACCGACACAATTCTACAAGCCACAAAAAAATTAAGTAATCATAAACATTTATAAAATATTTCATACTCATTTAAACAACTTAATTAAACAAAAAATTCATCTTATCTTGAAATGTGACATAAATCTTGGATTCATTGCAATTTCTCTTGGTGTGCTTGTAAATTGTGGATCTACTGGTTTTATGACTTCCATAACAAACAAATATAATAATTTAAGCACTTCTTTAAAACATATACTAACAGTTTCACCTGAATGTTGAAATGTCTCCTGCATTTATCTATTTGACGCCCCAACTGCTATTGTAAATAGAAACATTGCCACCTTTTCAATAACGCTCATTCTTCTTGAAGGTTTCAAGCCATGATACGTTTCTAAATCATTGTACAGACTCAACAAAGTGGTTGTGTCCATCCTAAACATGTTAACACTTCGTTTCCAATGACCTCTTAAAACCTCATTCAACCAACGCATTCTTGTGTTGTACGAAACCATACATGGTTCTTTATACATATAATTAATATAATACATGTTTATAGCTTCAGTCGTGCATATAATTAATTTTTTCATATCAAACTGCCTCCTTAAAATAAATTCATTGTCGTCGTCACCGTCACCATCATCATCATTATTGTCGTCGGCGTCATTTCCATCACCGTCATCTCCAGCACGAGCAACTAAGGCACCGCTACCTTCACAACTAGGATAATTAATGTGATCTACAATGCGGTTCATTACATTATCATAATTGCCATTGAAATCTTCATTAAATATGTCATTAAACCGTGGATCATCCATAACTTCAATTACATGTAAACAAAAAAAAATTATATGTTGTTAATAAAAATATTTAAATAATTAAATATCATTCAATAAAAAAACTATCAAAGAGTTGGTGCGACATAATTTTTTCCAAACCTGTAAAGCCAATAAAAACAGAGTGTTCCACTTGTTTGTGTGAAATGTAATTAAGGTTTGAGAGGTTTGTTATCAAGAAAGATAGTTCATTGAAAATTATGATATAAAAATTTCTCTTTATATAGAAAAAATCCAATGTTGTTTACGTCTCTTTTATAAGTTTTTCAGCTTTCAACATAAGTACATTATCACATGTATAGACTGTAAAAGTAGCATATAATGTTAATTTTACAACTCATACATGGACAACATTCTGACATGTATTCTTTCATTTGTATTATTCTCATTCTATTATTCAAGATTCTTTGGCCCACTTTTTTTTAATTTACTTTTCACCATGACAGACCATGACAATTTCAGCAATTCACAAATTATAAAATTCCTGTGAATGAACTACAATAATACTGAATACATCTAAGGGAAATAACAGTAACTGAACTAAAATTCACACCTCACAAAATAAACACAATTTACGTAGAATTCACACCTCACAATAAACAAGCCATTATCAGACCTCACGACAAACTGCAAATGTGGTTTTATCTTCTAACCAAATCAATATTCACTCCTCACAAGCTCACAATAGCTTCACATGAAATATTACAAGAAAACAAGCATTATACAACAATGAATACAACTAAGGAAAAACAAGGCAGCAACAAGTATAGTCCCATCAATCCTTATGGCAGAAAAGAAAACAACACCAACAGTAACTACAAATGAGGTATCTATTTTATAAACAAACCAATATTCACACCTCACAAGCTCACAGTAGCTGCACATGGTATATTACAATAAAACAAGCATTATAACAGTAACACTCAATATCTGTTTTGACAGGGAATAAAACAGTGAAGGTAAATGAACAACCATTTCCATCCAATGGTCAACCATTTAACATTAATAAAAACCATTGAACAATTTAATTCGTAGATAAAATACAACATTAAAAACCAGTAATTTCTCATACAAGTCTGTTAACTCTCAAAAATTAGTTTAATAAATACAACAGTAAACAAATTACCGCAAATGAAAATGCCCATATGTCTCAACACGAAATGTGGAATAATACAATGACTTGGAAAAACTTTGGCAAATGGAAACTACTCTTTTAAAACCGGCATCCCATTATTCTACAACAATAAAATAAACATGTATAAATACAGTAAGTAAGTGAACATAATTAATTGATTAACATTTAAGAAAATGAAATAATACCATATCAGCTAAGCACATTTAGTTCGTGCATACATTTGTTGCAACCATCTCAACTTATGTTGCTTATCACCTATACTGGCCCACATTTCTCTTTTCCTTCTTAAACTCAAATACTCCGTAGCAAAGTCGTGAAACTCATCTTTAATTGAAACTCTAGGAATTGCGTGTAGATCAGCCATCACCTCGCGAATACTACAACCTTCATGATCCATATTAACAGACGTGGAATCACTCTTAGTTGACATACTCTCAAGTAGTTGATTGCATCTTGATAGCAGTTGAACACCAATTCCAGGCGTTTTCTTCTTTCTACCTCGCACCTTATAAGGATCTTGTTCTTTTCTTTTGCCACCGTTTTTTGTTGTGCTGTTGCTAGACATATTTATCCCTTCAATCATTCGAGTCATGTCAGTCTGGAAATCTGGAATCACATCTTCCTCAAAATCACCATTTTTTCTTCCAAACCAGCACGATCAATGTTGGCATTGCTTGTGCCAGGATCGACATCATTACCACCAGGCACTCCTGATGAAGGAGCCTATGCAAACTCTCCAGTTATGACAATGTTGGAATACATTCTGTCAAATTTATTCTTTAAAGACGGTTCAATACTGGCATGTCTGAATTTTTTGGCTCCTCTAATTTCCTGCATATAAATAAAATCAAGTAATGAAGGATCAACAGTAAAAAACATTGGTGTTGGAATTTGACAACAATAAAAGAAATTGTTAGAATGACGAGGAATTTACATGAATTTTTTGTTTCCACCACTCATCGCTAGCTGAAATTGTTCCTAATTCACTATTCCAACCAACACCAGTTTCAGAAACCAGCTTATTCCATATCCTCCAATTCTTTTTGCATCTATCTCATTTGTTTTTCAATTGTGTTTTAGTGAATGCATGGCCAGTTTGTTCTTTGAATGATGTTATAAGAAATTTCCACCCTATTTTATCGAAATGAATATTAGGTCTCATTCCCATATCAATGGCCTTAATGCATATATCACAAAATATATGCAACATTTCCTTTATCCAAGCAGCCTTATCGAAAGATTCAAGACCTTCCATGATATCTTTTAACACATTTAACAAAAGTTTAAAATCAATCAATAATATCAATTACATAGTGGCACATATATAACCGTGGATTCAGCCAATAAAAAAAATCAATGTTCTGCATTTACAAAAGCTGTGTGGTTAGCAACAAACATTGACCATGCATTTAATTTGAATGAGAATGTTCCCATTGCTTCCAAGTAAACCAGAAGGAGTTGCAATTTGTAATGAAAATTAATTGAAACCCATTAATTTTCAACTGTTCAGAAAACTCAGTTTCAGCCATGATATTATTTCAATTATCAAGCAAAACGTTATTATCATCATAGCTGTTTGGATTCTCAAAAAACAGAGGAAAACAAAACAAAAAAGTCAATAATTTATTTTTGAATTCAAAATAACACAGTTTTCTTTCTCAGCATGCAAACACACAAATTCAAAATTGAAGTTCTGATTTCCTTTAAAAGTAGAAATCAAAGTAATCCTACACGACATGCTAACAGGTTACTCCTTAGGATTTACTATAAATACACGCACAGTAAAGAACTCTACGGTTTATCAAGCAGAAACAACATCAATATGCACAGTAAATATATTAACATGGATGCATCACATTGTTTCCATTAAAAAAAATTTAATCAAGCAGCAGCACTGTAAGCTAGTAGACATAAAAAACCAAACCAGATTTCAACGAAGAACAACACATAATTATACACAATACACAGATCATGAAGCAGCACAGAAATGCAGGTTTTAGCTTAAGTAAAAAATTGAAGAACACACAGTACGGGTCATGAAACAGCACAGAAATGCAATGAAATTTGCTCAATTAAAAAAAATTGACGAAGGCACAGTAAACAGAAAACAAGCAGCAACAACAATGAAATTTGTAGCTCAATTCAAACAATTGAAGAACACACAGTAAATCGCTCATGCAGCAGCACATACATGCAATTTTTAAGCTAAAAAAATAATTAAAGATGGAGATAAGGTAGGAACTTACCTCTGTCTCTCTCTTTTAGGTGTCTTCCCAACATAATTCTGCAATGTTTTTTTTACAAACCGAAACAATGGAGACCCATAACATAAATGAGATTTTGAGCTACATTTTAAACAAAATTGATGAAGATAAGGAAGGTACTTAGGGGTCTCTCGCTCGTGTGACCTTTCCCAGCACGAATCTATTAGGTTTTTCTGTAATTGTAACAATGGTTGGACAGATCAGTGAAAGTTTGGGTTTTTGATCTTCGTTTGGAAAGAAAAGGGGACAGAGAGGAAGAAGGTTGCTCTCAAACTAGTGTTGTCCTGTACGTGGTGGTTTTTGCAAAATTTTGAAACGGGGTTGTTGTCGGCAAGAGACAAGAAAGGGGAACAGTTTGGGGAAGGTAGAAAATGGGAGTTAGATCAATGCTAACATTGATCTGCAACCGTAACAGAATAATTTTGAAGGGTAGAGGACCGTTGGCAAAGTAATTGGGACCGTTGGCAAAGTGTCGGTGGTGAGAGAGAGGAGAAAACGCATGAAAAGCAATGGGTAATTGCTTTTCACAAACTGCAGTTCAAACTCAGTTTAAACTGGGATCCACGTAAAAAAAACATGGTTAGGGTTAATCAAACACTATGTAAACTGATTTTTATTTCAGCCGGACTAGCATATCCAAACACCACCTAAATCGATGCTCTTGTGTTGATGTGCTAAAAAAACTACAATAAAAAGTTTCATGTCAAAACACAATAATATATTTTTAGGTGTGATTATACAAGGTTTTTGTTTACAAAGAGATTATTGAGTATATTTATGATAAAACATAATGCTCTCTTATTTACATAACAATACACACATTCAAACAGTTTTTTTTTTTTTTTTTTTTTTATGGAGAGCGAGGGGTATCATAATTTTTTTTATATATTTTTTTTATATAGAGAAACGCGGTTGGAAAATAAAATAGAGTAGCAATTCATAAAATGGGCGGCCCGATTGGCCCGTGAAAATAAAGGAGCCCGCCTTGGGTTTGTGAAATTCGAAAATTGAATCACAAAGAAACTCCACAGCCTAAGGCGCCTTAGAAAAAAGGAGTGTAGTTGGGTCCCACAATTTCGAAGCGGTACCGTTTGGTAGCAAACATGGTAATGAGTCCAAAAAAGAGTTACCAGATTCATTCTACATTCTCGTAATTCAAGTTCCAACCCAGGGGTAATCGAGTAATACCGCCGTTATCGTCTCTCAGTTGCTAAACCTAGACCTACTAGTTTACACCCACAGGAGCGGAGAGAAACATCGACGCCCATCGCTTTAAATTTTTCCACAGCAGCTATGGCAGAATCAGAGGTGAAATTACTAAATCACCCTGATCCTCATCAGTAACTTGGTTCCGTTGATTTTATATTGATCGTTTTGATTTTGTGCGTAGAAACTGGTGGCGTTGAAGAAAGCGTATGCAGATATAATATTGAACACGGCAAAAGAGGCAGCGAACAGAGTAATGGAGTCTGAGAGAAAAGCGCTTCGCTATCACCACGATCTCTGCAATTCAAAGGACGAGGCGCTTCGATTGCTTCTTCGCTTAAAACAAATGATCGATGCTAAAGTGAGCTTATTTTCAGTTTTTTTTAATCTTCTTTTATTCTTCAATTGTATTTTTTTAAAATTTTTATTTCGAGAATTGGCTAGTTCATGATCAGGCTTAATTAAATCTCGTGCTTTAATATATATATATATATATATATATATATGGTTGCTCCAGTGGCAATATCCGAAAATGTTGTAGCGGTTTTCTTTTGTTTGGTTTTTTGATTTTTTTTTCCATGTCAACGATTATAAAAAATATTATATTTCCTAAACATAACGACGACATATCATTTTTTGCAGTTATATTTCATAAACTAATTTTATAAAACAAAATTTCCTTTGCATACATTTTTAAAAAAACAACGAACAGTTTTCAGAGAAGTA
>Ga0325410_1002207_pt1 | contig 21763 bp, 13 predicted proteins | sample PopdelMetagenome_16_FD_206182 | JGI IMG/M metagenome (GOLD analysis project Ga0325410, IMG submission 206182) | Populus deltoides microbial communities from Bellville, Georgia, United States - Xylem-PdIQD-R3 | ecosystem: Host-associated > Plants > Phyllosphere > Stem > Wood/Secondary xylem...
TTGAACAAACCAAAGAATTGAGCAATTCCCATAGTCCTTGGAACAAACTGCATGCCCCCAAGTTGCCTTACCACCAGGGCAGGAGCATAACTCACATAACCTGTAATCCCTACCAATGGTACCCAATGTCTTTGTCCACAACTCATTAGGACTTTCACTGTCGTTACCCATGGGGCTCTCCACTTGAAATCACTATTAGGCAAACCTTCTAATTTGTCAACCCAACCTTGGTTGTCTAGATCTCCCCATTCTTCTTCTTTTACTAACTTCAGGGGTCTTTGGGTGAACCACCAAAAATTATTGAAGACAGGCTTTTTTGTTTCGATATGGCTAACCATCCAGATATACAACAATTACGTGCAACATCTCATTGCTCCTTTTCCGGTCCTCCTACAATGGTTAAGTGTCAAGATGGTTTCGGCTAAAATAGCAGCCACTGGATTGATTTGTGTGTTCTCATACTCTACATAAGCAGCGGCGGCCTCCAAACTCACTACACCCGTCTAGCTTGGGAACAACACAAGGCCAAATATGCCCAATGCAATCAATCTCTCTCTTTCTGATCCTGACCTCTTTTCCAGTTCAATTTCTAACATCCACCACTTCAAACCGGTAGCATTCTTTTCCAAAAACTTTTCCAAATTAGCAATTATGAGCAGTTTTGATAGTTCGAGGATGATCTTGTCAGATCTCAAAGGAAAATAAATCCTATACAGATTGTTTGGAAACTCAGTCAGCATCCCATATTCCTCCATAGTGGGACATAGGTCTACGCTTCCAAAAGAAAAACACCAGTAGTCTGGATCCCAAAAATGAACTAAGGCTCGCACAGCTGGGCTTAAAACTTCTACCCTTGCAATTTCCACCAAACATCCGTATTTCCTAAAAAATGCATCCTTATCCACATTCTGAAAATGAGTCGTCAACTTCTTCACCTCATTCATAATGCAATTCAGGTTCTTGATTGGTAACAGTTTATTAGCATCGCTTCTAAGGCAATCTCCTTCAATCAATTGTGACAGTTCAAAATTTTTCCCATACTCTATGATGGAAGATTTAGTGATGGTGGTCATTTCGTTCATAAGTCCTGCAATTCAAGATGCTTTGGGGTTAGACTTGTTTTGATGCAAAAGATATTATGGAGCATACAACCTAAGGATAGGTTCTAATTCCTTTACGTGAGACATAGGGTAGGTTTACTACTTGGTCTCTAAAAAAGAGTCTCTTGCTGTCTTAGTGATCACCCTCGTAAAGGCAATATGGGGGTTTAGCAGATAGTGGGATGACACATGTACCAATCACTATCAGTCTAAACACTCAGCAAAGAGTTGGGGTTTACACAAACTTAAACCTTGATTCAAGTCATAAGGCAAGCTGCTAGTTCCCCACTTAACTTAAAGTTTAATGTGTGTGCCCTCAAAAAGATAATAATCATAAAGTGATGAATGACTATATCATGTATGACAGAATGTAAAGATGCATGTTAAAGCTTTTTAAAAAAGTATCATTCATATAAAAAAAACAAAAAGCAACATAGCATAAACAAACCAACTACCAAGCCTAGTCCTAGGGTCCCCAATGGAGTCACCATCCTGTCGCACCCTCGCGAGCGGAGCGCGGCGTCGCGGCGACCCTCGATTGGTTTTGGGGTCTTGGTTTTATTGAATAAGGGGAGTCTCCACCTAGTATTTGGTCACTAGAAACCCTAACTGGTCTTTCAGAGATTCTAAAGTAAGGGACTGGTTGTGTAAAGGGAAGGTATTAGCACCCCTAGTACGTCCTACCTAAGGTAAGCTGCTTGGTGTTTGGTTTGCTTTATAATCTGCTATGGTGTTGGTGTTTTCTAATCCCATCAGTTTTTCTAGGTTTGATTCAAATTAAATTTATTAAGATAGAAATCCAAGGAAGTTCCATGTGCTTTAAAAGCTCATTTTCCCCTTAGTTTTTCGAGAGTTTGCGACTCGTAAATCGCAAGGCGGAGGGACAAAAATTTAGAAATCTAGGGTGCTTTAAAAACCTAATTTTTTTGTCTTAGTGTTTTATACTCTCACGGCTCATAAACCATGAAAAAAAAATTGAAATGTCCTCGATTATAATCAAGGCTTCTTTCAAGGATGTGTGCGGATTTATTATTCCCAATAATATTTTGGATATTCATCCTTTAAGGATTTCTTTATCCAAACATTAACGGTGAATAATAGATTAATTTTCCCCCCAAAATAAGATTTTTAAATTTTTTGGAATATTAGCCAATACCCTTTGGAGTTTTACAAACATGTTGTAAAATCCAGAAATGCAAGAAAATTTTTTGTGTGTTTAAGAAATCCATGCGAAAATATATTTTTCAAAACTTCGAATATTTTTTTGTATACATATAAAAAAAAGAGCGTTCAAAACATGTTAGGGTATTGGCCGTATGCAACACACAAGAAAAAAACATTTTTCTTTATATTTTTTTTCAAAACGCAAACATCACAATTAGACGTAAACACCAAAATGGAAAATAGCAAGCCATTATTCATATTATAAGAACTACAAGAAACTTGAATCAATTCGTGACAAAAATCGTTCAAAGCCAAATCAACTTAAAATTATGTACACTGGAAAATACTAAACCTGTATGCACGAGGGAACCAAAGTTTTGAAAGTGAAATTTTGAAATCAAAATCCTACTGCATGTGTCCATGAATCATGACCTATTTTCTTTTTATCAATCCGGGAGAAACTGGCATACTAGTTTCATACAAAAAGGAAGAGCTTGGGACGACATGCTTTTATAACACAATTATATCACGGACTAAAAACTAAAGAAAACTTGGTTGGCTATTTCAATTTAAAAGCATGGAAGGATACGAACAGAAAAGGGAGTTGATGATGAAGAAACAACAGCCCCCCTCCCCGGTTCCTCGGTTCTGAAACAACGAAAGAAAGAAAAAAAACGAAACACCAGAGGCTAGCCCTCTTAACATAGTCACTCTTGTAAAACTCAAAGCCACGGCATGAACAAAACAAAGCGAATGTTCATTGTATAACAAAAATAAACTGAATGTACAAAGCAAGGAAAAAACAGGTGCAACAGATTTAAAAGCATCAAAGGAGAAGATAGTTAAGACTTACCTACAGGTCTCACTGTTTTCTTTTCTGCAGAAGATGAAATAAAACCAAGCGAATGTTTGTTTTCTCTATTCTCCTCTCTTTTCTGCCAATAACACCAGAATACAAGACAGAAGACTCCCTCTATTTACTGCGTTTTTTACTCTGCCTCTCTTGTGTTTTTGTTTTTTTTTTGGTCTCTCTTTGCTGTGTTTTTTTCTGTCCCTTACTCTCTGTTTTTCTCCTCTGTTTCTGCTCTCTCTTTGCTATTTTTCTGCTCTCTTTTTTTTTGCCACCACTTGCTAGGTCATTAGAGGGGTTTATATATAGTCTAACATATCTCTATTTAGGAAAGATTCAATGCATTAATTCTAGGATGCAAATCCCTACTAATGTGCAGTAAAAAAAATGCAGAAGGAAACTAACATATTCTTATTCATATTCTGATTTTCAGCACTTAATTTCCATTGATCAAAGGGTGGTACAACTCCTTTCTTTCCTTCCATAGCTGGGACCATGAGGCACCAGCTGTTTCCTTTGAAATGAATCAATAAAACGTGGTCTGCAGCTCTCCAATTAGCAAGACAAACATGGAAACCAGCAGGAAATTTGCAGAGGAAAAAAAGGAAAGAAATCAGATGGGTAAGGGTGCATGTTGCAAAGTCTTATTTTCCTTATTCGGTGTGGTAAAAAATCCTGTCATTTATGATGATCCAACCCCCCCTCTCCAGCTTTCAATATCCTTCTTCAATTCAATCACTCATTTTAGTACTTTTCGATTCAGTCCTTGGTCTAAAAAAACATCCTTCGAATCAGGCCCGCGAACTTGGGCAAAAAATCCTTCTCGCGGCAGGAATCCCTGCTTTCACACTAGATATTCAAATGGGAATATGTTGAGCTTCTGATATCGAAATCAAGTGATTTAAAAGCTCAAATTCATCTACGCGTCTAGGACTAAAACTTTGATGAAGAAGTCGAAGTGAGATAAAATCTTTTTACAGAACAGAATCTAGCGGTAATTTGGTTGGTCGAAAGGGATCTCCTGGTCTAACTCAAAAACTGACGAATGCCGAGAATTCTGATATGACTAAGAGTATGAACTAAGAACAAAAATCACAAAAACTAGGCCAAAAATAGAGTTTTTTTAGTGCAGAATCGGGTCAATATCCTTCTCGCGGTAGAATTCTCTGCCTTCACGTTAGATATTCAAACAGGAACATTTTAGGCCTCTGATATCGAAATCAAGTGATTTCAAAAGTTCAAATTTATCTACACGTCTAGGACTACAACTTTGATGAAGGAGTCAAAATGAGATAAAATCTTTTTACAGAACAAAAACTAGCAGTAATCTAGTTGGTCAAAAGGGATTTCCGGGTCTAACTCAAAAACTGACGAATGCCGAGAATCCTGATATGACTGAGAGTATGAACTAAGAACAAAAATCACAAAAACAAGATTCTGATCCCTGAAAGTGGATTTATTCCACTGTTCTTTGATCATCGAGCAGGTCGCCCAAAACAATTTGATCATTTCAAAAAAAAAAAGTGGGTCGTCTTTCAAATGACTTGTTTCTTGATTTCAACATCTCTCTCTCTTGTTTTCGAAGTTTACAAAGACTCTAAAAAAAATAAAAGTTCGTTTTGTATCTACTTTTCTTTATAAATTTAATACGCAAAGCCAAGAGAAAACAAAATTTTCTAATATCTTTGCATAGTAAATATTATAAAGAGGAGGCCATTGTTATAACCAAATTTTTTACCTTTTTTTAATTATTAATATTACTATTATTATTATTATTTACTGAAAAAATGAAAAAAATGAAAAAATGATGATGAAAAACAAATAAAAATGAAATAAATGAAGAATGAATTAAAATTTGGAGTTAACGGCAACATGATTGGAAGTTTTGAGATTTAATTAAACTTTGGATTAGTTTTATTGACAAAATCAAGAGCTTAATTGATGAATTGATAAGTTTGGGACTTAATTGGACTTGGATTTAATTTAATTAATGAAATCAGGGACTTAATTGAGAAATACCAAAGTTTGGGGTTAATTGGGAGGAACAATTGCAACAGATTAAAGTCCAAGGACTAACTTGTAAAAGGCGTCGAAACAATTACAATTTAACTAGGGGTTTAATTACAAAACTTTCAAAACTTCAAGGGCCAAAATGCATATAGCTGTGAATACCAAAACGGCACCGTTTCCAGTTACTGTTCATCTTCCTCATCCGACCGAAAGGGATGCCCACCGTCGAACAACCATTACTTCTGCAATTATCACACTTTATGGTTGGAAGAAACAGCATTATTTTCTCTGGCTATAAAAGCCCAAGAACGACTGAGCAGAGGCGGGGGGGCAAGCGAAAAAAAAACCGGGAAGAGAATATAAAGAGAAAGGAGAAAAAAAAGCCAAATCAAGGGAGGGGAAAAAGAAACAGAGGTCGAAATCCAGGGGAGAGCAAGAAAAAAACACAAACAGAAAAAGAAGAACAACACAGAAAAAGACCATTAACACCCAGCATCACCATCGGCTTCCTCTTCTCCAGCGCCAGAAGAAATAAGGCCAGAAGAACGCAAGGAAAGGGTGCCCTGCCAAGCTGTTACGATTCAAGTTACCATGGAATTAAGGTTACTAGCTTACAAATAAAGAAGTACTGTTTCCAGTACAGAACAGAATTGCTAGCCTTCAAGCAAAGAATTGCAGCATGTGCTGAATGTGGAAAACGTGATGCCTTCACCACCGCTGTATCATCTGCTTCCTCATCTTCATTGTGGTTCAATTACAACGTCTACACCTAAGCAATGGAATGACTTTTTATTTGCGAAGCTGCAAGAACATTGCCTCAATTTATGGATTTTTGGTAAGAGATTAAATATCATCTTTAATTATTACATTTTTCTTATTTAATTTAAAAAATTAAATATTATCTTTAACAATATTTTTTATTAAATATTTAGATTCTACTTGGTTTTATTTTTTTTCTTGATTTTATGATAATATTTTTCTTATTTAATATAAAAAATAAATATTATCTTTAATAATTAGATCTATCCAATATCACTTAAAAAATAAATTATAACTTTAATAATTATTTTTTGAAAAACAAAAGGCCAACAATCACTAACATATTTTATTAAAATCACTTTAGTTTATTTAGAAAATATTGAAAATTGATTTTTGTTTTTTTACATTAAAATAAAAAATTGAATAATGTTTTTATATTTTATTTCATACTCGATATTTTAAAACTAAAGTGAAAAAGATGTGATATTAACCTTTTTTTTTATTATAAAGTAAGTTTTTTAAATTAAAAGGGAAGGGGATTTGTTCATAATAACAAAATACATGTACAATCATGCACGTTTAACTTTATTTCCAAACTTGAAAGTTCTATTGAATTTGATGGCTTTTTAAGGTACAGAAGACTTGGATTGACGTGATAGTACAAGATCATTTTACATATAGATGCTTGAAGTTGCTTCAAATCAGTACGATACTTCCATCGGACATGTTGATATGTATTTGTTGGCTTCAAGATCATTTTCCAAGCTTGGAAGTTTTATTGAATGCTCTTTGAAATCTTTTACATCCGCTTTTATACTGGACAACCTAGTTGTTAATTATTATTTATGAAGTAATTTATATTTTCAAGTTACAAATTTTGATGAATAATGTTTCATTTTTTACCTCACTTCAAAAGATGAAAATCCTTGATGTTAGTTAGAAATAAATTGGTTTTCTAGGAAGAGATTATTGATTGGGATATTGTATTTGATTTGGTTCTTCATCATTTAATGTTATAATTTAAAATAATTGATGAAAGTTACTGATACAGGAAAGTTCTGAGAGCATCTTTAATTAGTCTAATAAGTGAAGTGTTGTTAGTTTTGGCTATGTATTATTGCATGGTTTTTACTATTTTTTGGCATTTTTCTTTTTGTATATACAATTTTTGTTTTTCTTGCCGGTTTGTCATTAGCTTCATGGCACCAATTAATAATAAATCTTGGACTATTATTAAATAAAGAAAAAACATAAGCATTGTTAAAACACCAAACTTGAATTGCTCAAACCTAAAGAAACCCTATGACAATAATCTAATTTAAAAAATAATTAATTTATCCATCTATAATTTAATTCTTATGTTTTCATATTTATTTATGATTTAATGTGTTGATTGAAATTAGTAAGTGAGTTTACTCACATATTGTTATATTGGTTTTGAGTTCAAGTAGACGTTTAAAAAGGGAGTTTTTTCATGAATGCAACCCTTCATGTATTCAATATGAATGATGTGAGATTTTAATGGCTTGTGAATGCATTCATTTATTCTAAGAATTTATATAAAAACCGAGGAGAGAACAATAAATAGCTAAGAATTAATATGCAAACAAATAATTTGTATAAGCTGATTGAAATGAAGATTAAAATAAAGAAGTAAAAAAAAAAGAGACTCGTAAAGATTTTATATTAGTACTCAACATGTTCTTTCTTGTTTTTTTTTTTTTTAATTTGGATTACCTTTGTCTTTGCTGTCAAGTAAAATTCTAGTATATATATAACTCTAAATTAATAATAAAAAAAAACCATGTTTATAGTGCTTCATAGCGGTTTGACATTGTTGTATTACTTTTTAAAATATTTTTTATTTTTAAAAAAATATTTAAATAATTTTTTATTTTTTAAAAAAAATTATTTTTCATAATCTAAAAATAATTTAAAATAAATTTTTTTTCAATATTCTCTTGAAAATACTCTTACAGAAAAAAACAAGTCCATTTCAAGTCTTCCATTGTGTTGCATTTACGATGAGAGCTTTACGCCACTTTATAGCTTTAGTCCCAAGAGTCTTTCATGATGGCCTTGGATTGATTGACAAAAAGAATTACCTGTTTGTTTTTGAAAAAAAATTTAAAAAAATATTTTTTATTTTAATTTTAATATTTTTTTATGTTTTTAAATTATTTTGATGTGATGATATCAAAAATATTTTTTAAAAATAAAAAATATTATTTTAATACAATTCCTAAAAAAAACATTTTAAAAAATAACCATTATTATATTTTCAAAAAAATCTGAAAAACTTGCTCCCACTCATAATTCATCCCCAGGGGGCCAGGCCATATTAGTTCTGTTAAAAATGAATCTAATTCAGCTTGGATATCAACAACATGTTGCATCCAGTCTTATAGCCAGTGTTTTTTTTCTTGTTGCTTGAAACTTTTACCTATTTTGGTTTTGGTCACCAAACTTCATTTGTTTTCAATTACATCCTTGAAAGCTCTATTAACACGGTTCTATTTGTTGTTATCCACTTCGATTTTCATGTTCTTGCATATATCATATATCTTTAATTAAATATTCGTACATTGAATTAGAAATCAATTTTTTTTAACCCTCCTAACCCAGTTGCTATTAAGGCTAGTTCTCCACGTGCATGTTCTTCCTTCTCAAGCGTGGCATCGGTCTTTAGCTACACTTACTTAGTCCCTGTTATTTATAAAGCTTATAATTTAGTTCAAGTCAATAAAAGCTTAGCAGTTTGATACAAAAGCTCATGGCCAGGTAAGAGATGTTTATTTTGGATGTAATAAATATTCATATTGGAACATAATATTCATCTCTCAAATCCATAATCCAATTGATCATATAAATAATTGTTGATTACTTAAATAAAAAAACTCATGATTGTCGAGCAAAGTAAATAAATTACTTAACCAGGGTTACCATAGGAGTTATTTGCCAAGATAGAATTACATTATATAACAGTTTATAAATCATGTTATAATATCTATCAACATATATAAAGCTCGACAAGATAGAAGACTTTGTTTAATCAATCTTAGGTTAAGACAAGATTAAATCTAGTCTTATTATGATATATTTGAGAGTGCCGTTGAATTGCATTTCTTAAAATATTTTTAGATTGTTCTGATATTAAAAATAATTTTTTAAAAAAATATTATTTTAATATATTTTCAATCAAAAAATATTTTGAAAAACAATCTCTACCACGTCCTCAAACAGATTTAGGTTTTGTATGAATTGTAAATCCAGGGATAGTTTTGGGTTTTCTAATCAGAACTTTGGATTAAAATTAATAACAAAATAAGGACAAAAAATAATAGTATGTAAATCTAGGAATCAAAGATAATACAGCCATATTGACCGGAGATTTCACTCCAATTTTGACTAGAAATTAAAATGCTATCAAATTCTTTACTTTATTAGTGTTCATTTTCTTCTTCTTCTTCTTAACATATCTTTTTCAACTGTTTAGAAAACTTTTATGTCACTCAATGATATACCTGCTTTCAACGTTTTACACTGCTAGGTTTTAATAATTTAGGATTTCTTCCTTAAAATTATTCAAAATATAGTATTAGAATTACATAATGCTAGGTTTTAATAAATAATTAAAGAGTCTCTCTGAACCAAATAATAAAAATATTGTATAACTCTTTTGGATGAATTGTTAACGTAGGGACTGTTTTGGGTCCCTGACTTTGTTGATTTGATTTCAGTATATTATTTTATTAGTCCAATTATAAGTTAACTCTACTATTGCTGCCTTGCATTGACTGGAAATTTCGATTTCTACTTAACATGAATTGAAAAACTATTATTGACTGAATTACTCTCAAGAGTATATGCATGAAGCAAGATAATTAGTGTTGAATACAGATTATAACTAATTATTTGTTCTGATGAAGATTAAAATATTAAAATCAAATTACAGCTTCTCTCTCCATCGTCTTCCTCTGTTTTTGTCATGGCATCAAATCATCAAGTACAGGTAAAGATACTCCATTAGAGAAATTTCCTTGCTTTTTTTTCCTGCATGTGTTACATTTTTATCTTTTATAATTATAATTATTGCATTGCTAATAATTTGCAAGAAAGAATATTCTTTATCTGAAAAGGGCTTGAGAAAACCCTAAGCATTGTAGATAATCTCTTATAGAAATCTCTTTGTTAAATCATCAAAATATCAAAGTCTATTTCCAAATACTATTACTACAGTTTCTTATATGTAAAAATAGAAAAATTATTATTTTTTAAATAAAAACTAGAAAAATTTAGGTCTATCTTTAACACAAACCCTGTATTTTAAAATACTATTGTCAAAAACTCTATTATATATGAATCAAGACAACAGTAAAATAACTTTTACATATTTTTCAAGTTTTACACTGCCAAAGTTAATAAATAATAGTTTTACACTGCTTTAATAGATTGTTACAGTAAGAGTACAGAGAGAAGAACGGTTCAAGACAGAGCAATAAAGGGGGGCAGATGCTCAGTGAGGACATCCTCCAGCTCATCAAATCCAGCCGAAGTTGTTGCAACCACCACGAAAGGAACGCATTAATGTTAACGCGTGGGACCTACTTGTTGCAACCACCACGAAATTACCACTCCAAATTCCAGCTCAATATTAAGATGAGAACAATAATGGACTTTGGTAGCAGGAACGCGTGGACTCTGCAGTTGTTGTGGTCCTTGTGGAAACTTTGCAAAGGATCTAGAGGAAGAAAAATGATTGCATTGCAAATAATTTGCAAGAGAGAATTCTTTCTCCGAATAGAAAAAACTATTATTTTAAAATAACAACAACTAAATATAAAAATTATTATTTTTTAAATAGAAAAACTCATAATATTGAATAAAAAATAAAATAGAAAAATTATTATTTTCAAGTAGATAAATTATAAAAGTTTAATAATACTAAATAGAAATAAAAAATTTCTAAACTAAATAAAAAAAATTAAAATATTTGATAAAAAACTGTATTAATCCAAAAGTTCTTATATCAAAATCTCACTTATCTGAAAAAAAATATAGTGAGATTACATTATAATTTACATCAAAATCTCCAAAAGAAAAAAAAATGTTTTTAATAAATATAAAAAAGAATATGAAAATATTAGCAATATATTTCTAAGAACTTAATTACAATTACATTATAATTTTTTCTTTAAAATAATTCAAAAAATAGTATTAGAATTAGATAATGCTAGGTTTTAATATGTAATTTTTTATATAGTATTAGAATCTCTTTGAACCAAATAATGAAAATATTATATAACTCTTTTGAATAAATTGTTAATAGAGAGTGTTTTGAGTCCCTAACTTGGCTGATTTTATTTGAATATATTATTTGATTAGACTATTTATAGGTTTACTCTGCATCTAACTTCTCTGTCCCATTGCTGCCATTTCATAGCTAACTCTTTGTTATACTGAACTTGCTCTTCTTTGCTTCTTTCTCGTTTTAATTTCATGTCTTGCTCATAACGATAACTTGAAAGCCTTACTCAGATAGGTAATCATTGACCAGTTCATCCTATATCATTCTATTTAATTTCGAAATGCAGAAGGAAAAACGCCAGCAATCCAAAGATGAAGAAAACGATTCATCCTCGCGAAAGAGAAGAAAAGCTGACCTCAGTAAGCCTATATAAAGAATACAATTAACCTCATTTCAATATCATAGCTTTTGAATTTCATAGCTAACTCTTTGTTATATTGCTCCATCGGTAATTGATTGTGCCTTGATTTCTGCAGCTGCCATGACAGAGCCAGAGTCTTCTCGATCTAGACCAGAAGGGGCCTATGATGTCTTCTTGAGTTTTAGAGGAGAAGACACTCGCAAGACATTTACAGATCATCTATATACTGCCTTGGTCCAAGCAGGAATCCACACTTTTCGAGATGATGATGAACTTCCGAGAGGAGAAGAAATCTCCGATCATCTCCTCAGGGCAATTCAAGAATCAAAGATATCCATAGTTGTCTTCTCAAAAGGATATGCTTCTTCTAGATGGTGTCTCAATGAACTTGTAGAGATTCTTAAGTGCAAAAAGAGGAAAACCGGTCAGATTGTTCTTCCTATATTCTATGACATTGATCCTTCATATGTGAGAAAACAGACTGGCAGTTTTGCAGAAGCATTTGTTAAACATGAAGAGCGTTTTGAAGAGAATTTGGTGAAGGAGTGGAGAAAAGCTCTTGAGGAGGCTGGAAATCTATCTGGATGGAATCTCAATGATATGGCAAATGGGTATGCCTTTTTTCAAAATTTTTGGAGTCAATATACTTTACTTTTTTCAATGTGAAACAATAAAATGCTTAATTGACTAGCTATCAATGACTGGCTTTTGTCTATGAGCAGGCATGAAGCAAAATTTATCAAAGAGATTATCAAGGATGTGTTGAATAAATTAGATCCCAAGTACTTGTATGTTCCCGAGCATCTAGTAGGTATGGATTGGCTTGCTCACAATATTTCTTACTTTCTAAGTACTGCAACAGATGATGTACGCATTGTGGGCGTACATGGGATGCCAGGAATAGGAAAGACAACTATAGCACAAGTTGTATTTAATCAACTCTGCCATGGATTCGAGGGAAGCTGTTTTCTTTCGGATATCAATGAAAGGTCAAAACAAGTTAATGGTCTTGTTCCTTTCCAAATGCAACTTCTTCGTGATATTTTAAAACAAGATGTTGCAAACTTCGATTGTGTTGATAGAGGAAAGGTTCTGATCAAAGAGCGACTTCGTAGCAAAAGAGTTCTTGTTGTTGCTGATGATGTGGCTCATCCGGACCAGCTAAATGCATTGATGGGAGATCGAAGTTGGTTTGGTCCCAGAAGTAGACTAATTATTACAACAAGATATTCAAGTTTACTTCGTGAAGCAGATCAAACATATCAGATCAAAGAATTGGAACCAGATGAGGCCCTTCAGCTTTTCAGCTGGCATGCCTTTAAGGACACCAAGCCAGCAGAAGATTATATTGAGCTTTCGAAGAAAGCCGTTGATTTCTGTGGAGGACTTCCTTTAGCTCTTAAGGTTATAGGAGCTCTTCTGTACAGGGAAAACAAAGATAGATGGGAAAGTGAAATTGACAACTTGAGCAGAATTCCACACCACGATATTCAAGGAAAGCTTCTAATAAGTTTTGACGCACTGGATGGTGAACTACAAAATGCATTCCTTGATATTGCATTCTTCTTTATTGGTAGAGAGAGAGAATACGTCGCAAAAGTGCTAGGAGCCCGTTGCCGTTACAATCCAGAAGTTGTTTTGGAAACTCTCCGTGAAAGGTCTCTGATTAAAGTATTTGAAGGGATGGTAACCATGCATGATCTATTACGAGACATGGGAAGGGAGGTCGTCTGTAAAGCGTCTCCAAAAGAACCTGGAAAGAGGACCAGAATTTGGAATCAAGACGATGCATGGAATGTACTTGAGCAGCACAAGGTAAGTAAGAGCTCAATGCATACACGAAAGCATAGTCATGCGTATTTTCTAGTCAAACTTATTACAAATAATTGAATGAAAGTTGTATTAATTTTTTTTTTAGGGTACGGATGTTGTAGAGGGTCTTGCATTGGATGTCAGAGCATCAGAAGCTAAATCACTTAGCGCAGGATCATTTGCAAAAATGAAATGTTTAAATTTACTCCAAATCAATGGAGTACATCTCACCGGATCCTTCAAACTGCTTTCTAAAGAGTTGATGTGGATTTGTTGGCTTCAATGTCCTTTGAAATATTTTCCATCTGATTTTACCTTGGACAATCTAGTTGTTCTTGATATGCAGTACAGTAATCTCAAAGAATTATGGAAGGGAAAAAAGGTGATAAACATGCTACAATCCCTAAAATTTCTCCAGTATGTAATTTATATTTACATGTTACGACTTCTTATGATTAATTTTTATTATTTTGCGCTCTATTACACAGATTCTCAACAGGCTAAAAATCATTAATCTCAGTCATTCTCAGCACCTTATTAAAACACCAAACTTGCATAGTTCAAGTCTAGAGAAACTAATTCTAAAAGGTTGCTCGAGTTTAGTTGAGGTGCATCAATCTATTGGAAATTTGACGAGCGTTGTTTTCTTGAATCTGGAGGGATGTTGGAGGCTAAAGATTCTCCCTGAAAGCATTGGCAATGTAAAGTCTCTTAAACGTTTGAATATTTCTGGGTGTTCTCAACTGGAGAAATTGCCAGAACGCATGGGTGATATGGAATCCTTAACTGAGCTGCTAGCCAATGGGATTGAAAATGAGCAATTTCTCTCTTCAATTGGACAATTAAAGTATGTCAGAAGGTTATCATTGCGTGGATACAGTTTCAGCCATGACTCGCCATCAGGGCTTTCACCGTCATCTACATCTTGGCCTCCATCAATTTCTTCTTTTATTTCAGCAAGTGTTTTATGTTTGAAACGTTTGCTGCCAACAACTTTCATCGATTGGAGATCAGTGAAAAGTCTTGAACTTCCTTATGTTGGTTTGTCTGATCGAGCAACTTACTGTGTTGATTTTAGGGGTTTTTCCTCTCTAGAAGAACTGGATCTATCAGGAAACAAATTCTCTAGCCTGCCTTCTGGGATCGGCTTCCTTCCCAAGCTAAGGGTCTTGTTTGTTCACGGATGCAAATATCTTGTATCAATCCCAGATGTTTCCTCAAGTTTAATCTGTTTGGCTGCACATGATTGCAAATCATTGGAAAGAGTAAGAATACCGAAGCAGTTAAAAAAACAACTATTTATAAAACTAGATGAAAGTCATTCCTTAGAAAAGATTAATGAGGACGACGAAGGTCTGAGGAATAGTTTCTGGCATATTCGAGTTTGTGACCGCAATCGTTCAACAAATAAATTTCAGAATGTTGGGGTACTATTTCTTTCAGTCTCTCTTGCATAAAAAGTAAACAAACACAATTGACACATACATTGATTAATGTCTAAAATCTCACATTCTTTGAAATCAATATGTATGCAGGCAATTATATACGGTACTGGTCACGTGTGTTCTATTTCCAACATTCCTGGTCAGATGCCAAATTGGATGAGCTACCGTGGAGAAGGATGCTCATTGTCATTCCATATACCTCCAGTCTTTCAAGGCTTATTTCTTTGGTGTCCACTTGATGAGAAGGATGAATTCAATTATCAGTATTTCTATCGCATTGTTATTATAATAAGAAATAAAAGCAACGGTATTCAATTGTTTGAAGAAGAACGAACAGTACCAAAAAATGGGGGATTGATGAGACGCATAAGTAGAAGTGAAATGGGAATGGAAGATTACCGTGGAGACGATGAATTGGAACTACACATCTATTCAGAGCCACCACTGTTTGCGGTGGATGTGGATATCGCAAAGTCAAATTCATTTGAAGAGTCACAATGGGAAAGAGATATAATGATTGTTCAATTAGGGCGTCTATACTCAAGCAATGGAGTGACTATTTATTTGTGAAGCTACATAAATATAACCTCAATTTAACAATTGATGGTAAGAACAAATATTTCATTTAGTTATTTTTATTCTATGCTATTTAATTTATGAGATTTAAATATTATCAATAATTATTTCATTATTATTATTTAATCTAAAAAATTAAATATCATCTTTAATAAAAAAAATTATTAAATATTTAAGGCTTGTTGGTAAGAATACATATTTCCTTTAGTTATTTCTATTTTATTCTATTTAATTTAAGAGATTAAATATTATCTTTACTTATTTTATTTTTCTTATTTAATCTAAAAAATTAAATATTATCTTTAATAATATTTTTTATTAAATATTTAAAGTCTGATTGGTTTTATTTTTTATTTCTTGATTTTATGATAATATTTTTCTTATTAAATTTAAAAAATAAATATTATCTTTAATAATTATATCTATCAAATATCACTTAATTATATCATTATTTTATTGGTAGCAACTTATGAGTCTTTTAAGCCAAAAGTATAGTAGCTAGGAAGAGCTAAAATTAGCAAGGAATATTTAGAGTCCGATTGATTTTATTGTTTATTCTTTGATTTCTTGATAAAAATTTTAAATTCTTGACAGCGAAAATTGAAAACTTATATGTTTTGATTTATTTTAAAAAAAAAACAAAAAGCCAACAATCACTAACATAATCTATTAAAATCACATAAGTTTATTTAGAAAATACTGAAAACTGATTTTTATTTTTTTACATTAGAATAAAAAATTGAATAATATTTCTATATTTTATTTCAAATTTGATATTTAAAAAAAATTAAAACGATGTGATATTAACCTTTTTTATTATGAAGTAATTAATTAAAAGTAAAGGGGATTTGTTTGTAATAACAAAATGCATATACAATCATGCACGTTTAACTTTCTTTCCAAACTTGGAAGTTCTATTGAATTTGATGGTTTTTTAAGGTATAGAAGACTTGGGTTGACGTGGAAGTACAAGATCATTTTACATAGAGATGCTTGAAGTTACTCTAAATCAGTACGATACTTTTATCTGATGTGTTGATTTTTATTTGTTGGCTTGAAGATCGTTTTCCAAACTTGGAAGTTTATTAAATGCTCTTTGAAATCTTTTCTATCCGCTTTGAAATTAGACAGCCATTTTTTTTCCATTTTTTTTTATCCATGATGTAATTTAAACTATGATGTAATTTAAACTTGGAAATTCCATTGTTTTTCTCACTTCTTCGATGTATTCTCCAAAAGATGAAAATCTTTGATCTTAGTTAGAAATAAATTGGTTTTCTAGGAAGAAATTAATAGTTGATTTGAATTGATTCTTTATCATGTTATGATTTAAGATAATTAATGAAAACTAATAATACATAGGAAATTTCTGAAAGCATCCTTAATTAGTTTAATAAGTAAAATCTTGTTAGTTTTGGCTATAAGATCTTGCGATGTATTTATACAACTTTTGTTTTTCTTGCCAGTTTGTCATTAGCTTTATGACACTAGCACCAATTACTAATGAATCTAGGGCTATTATTAAATAAAGAAAAAACATAAACATTATTAAAACACCAAACTTGCATAGTTACCTAGGGAAACCATATGACAATAATCTAATTTAGAAAATAATTAATTTGTCCTTGTAGTCTTAGAAAATAGTCTTTAATCCTTGTGTTTTCATATTCATTAATTATTTAATGTGTTTCATCTATGATTTAATGTGTTGATTGAAATTGACAAGTGAGTTTACTCATATTTTTTAAAACATGTTTTTTAAATTAGAAAATAGCTAATTGAAATGAAGATTAAAATAAAGAAGACAAAAAAGAGAAAGACTCGTAAAGATTTTATGTTAGTGCTCAACATGTTCTTGGATTACCTTTGTCTTTCGTGTCAAGTAAAATTCTAGTATATAACACTAAATTAAGAAAAACAAGAGGTGAATTAAAGGTCTAACTAAATGAAATACAAGTACAAAGACTACATCAACATTTGATATACTCAACTCTCAACAAATTGAAATTTCAAGGTTATTCGTATCTGAAAACACAATCTCAATAATCTTAATGTGAGGAGTGATTTCTTTTCTATTATTTTTTTCTGTGTTTTAAAAATATTTTAAAAAAATTAAATTTTTTTTCTTCAAATTAAATTTTTTTTTATATTTTCAAATATTTTGATATACTGATAAAAAATAATTTTTAAAAAATAAAATATATTATTTTAATAAATTTCCGATTAAAACATATTTTAAAAAAACCAATATAACATTTTCAAACACCACTCATAATTCAGCTTGCTACCACCACTCATAATTCATCCCCAGCAGGCATATTGATTCTGTTAAAAATGAACCTATTCAGCTTAGGCATCAACAACATGTTGCATCCACAGTCTGTTAAGAAATCTATTATAGCTGCTTTGTTGTTTTACTGCTCATGTCACTGCTCATAGCCAGTGTTTTATTTCTTGGTCCTTGAAATATTCACCTATATTTTTTGGTTTTGGTCATCAAATTTTTTTTTTCAATTACATCCTTGCAAGTTCTATTGGCATGGTCGATAGCACACTCATAGCAGTTCGATACAATGGCTCATTGTCGAGCAAAGTAAATAAATTACTTAACCAGGGTTACCAAAGGAGTTATTTGCCAAGATTGAATTACATAACAGTTTATAAATTTAGTTTTACGGTGTTTTTGAAAATACAGATTGATATCAATATGATATGTCAATGTCGAAAATAAATTTTTTAAAAATATTATTTTAATATATTTTCAATCAAAAATGTATTTTGAGAAGCAATTTCAACCACACTACCAATTAGATTAAAAATTTTCTAATATATGGATTGATATCTGTCACACATGGACATCGTGGCGCCCTTAAAATTTTTTATGGAAAGAATGGATTTCTGACATCCTGTTTTTTATGGGAAATGTCTTGTTTTAAGGAGTCGCCACCTAGTATTATGGTCACTAGAAACCTTAACTGGTCAACAGAGATTCTATGGTTCGGGGTTGGTTACGTAAAAGGGAAGATATTATCACCCCTTCAACGTCTTGCCTGAGGCAGACTGCATTACTGACTTTGTCTTAAATTGCTAAGCGTTTTATTAGTTTATGCCATGATAATTTGCTTATAATATTCCTTACTCTAGCGCTAGTAAATATTCAACTACGGATACTTCCAACTCTTGCGTTGGTAAATATTATGTAGCTATAAAATAAATTTAGATCAATATTTTTATTTCTGACTCTAGCATCAATGAATAAACAAATAAAATAAATTTATTTTTACGCATGCACATATTTTTTTATTTTTTAGCTAAATAAAATAAAAATACAATAAAATAAAAATAAATTTTAATCAGTATTTTTATTCTTGACTCTGGCATCAATGAATAAACCAATAAAATAAATTTATATTATTTTTATTCATGCATACACATTTTTTTATTTTTTTTATTTTTGGACTGGTCCAGCTCAGCTCATGTGAGCTAGCCAGCCCGGCCTAGACACTGGCCCAAGCCTCTTTCTTGCTTGGTCTTCCTCTCCTCGACCAGCCTGGTCTGCTGGAGGAAAATAAGTGAAATGAATTTGAAAAGTGGGGAAGAGGAAGAACTTACCTGGTCTGCTGGAGGCGAAGGCGCGCGGTTGTTGATCGACCAGCCTCTTTCTTGCTTTGCCTTCCTCTAGTCTTTTCTTTCTTGTTCTCTAGCTCTTCTCCGTGCTTGTTCGCCTGGCTTGCTCTCTGATTTAGGAGACGGAGGCGTGATGGATGACCGGCCAAAGCTCTGCTTTGGTTCCTTTGTACGCTCCTGTGTCGTCCTCTTGTTCTTCCTCTGTTTTTTGTTCTTTTTCGTTCGTCCCCCTGTTCTTCGTGAATTGTTCTGGGTTTTTTCTTGCTGGTTCTCGGCTCCCCTGTATGTGTTTCCAGTGTCTTCGTTCTCCTATTTCTGGGTTTCTCCCCTTTTGCTGGTTCTGCCTTTTTTTTCTCCCCCTCTCTGTTTTATGTTTGTGGTCTTCCCTGTTTCCCCAGTCCAGTGCCTCCCCTATTTTCTTCTTTTTTTGTTTTCTTCTTCCTCTCCTCGGTTCTGCTCTTTTTTCTCCAATTCTCTCCTGTGACCTTTCGTTCTCTGCCTTTTATAGCCAGAGAACAATGCTGTTTCTTCCAACCATTGATTGCAGGTGTAATGGTGGCGGTAGGCGTCCATTGAAGAAGATGAATAGCACATCCCCACAGACGACGCCATTTTGATGTTAATGATTATTTGTGTTTTGGCCCTGATTAAAAGTTTTGTAATTAAGCCCCCTAGTTAAATTATAATTGGACCCCTGCATTTCGGAGCATTTTATAAGTTAGTTCTTGGACTTTAATCTGTTGCAATTGTGCTCCCAATTAACCCCAAACTTTGATATTTCTTCAATTAAGTCTCTGATTTCATTAATTAAATTAATTCCAAGCTCAATTAAGTCTCAAAACTTATCAATTATCTAATTAAGCCCTTGATTTGATTAATTAAACTAGTCAAGAGTTTAATTAAATCTTTAAACTTCCAATCATGTTGTCATTAACCCAAATTTTAATTCATTCTTTATTTTTTTTATTTTTACTTGTTTTTCATCATTTTGTTTTATCATTTTCAGTAAATAAAATAATAATAATAATTAAAATAAAAAGATCAAAAATTGAATTACGAGAATATCCATGACACTCTCTAGTTAGTTTTGAGAATTTTAAATCCAAACAAGTGAATTTATATGCATGCTTGTACAGCTTGATTTTCTCTTTAATTTAATCAACAATAATTTCTTATCTTCAATATAGATTTGGGTTTATCATTCGGGTAAGACAAACCCTAGTATTTTAAAATACTATTGCAAAAAGATTTCATGGATCAAGACAATAGTATCATTCAAATGTTAGCAATAGAATAAATTTTACATATTTTTCAAGTTTACGTAGAATAGTAGTGGAATAATTCTTTTAATATTTAAAAATTAAAATATATTATGTAACTGTTTTGTATAAATTCTACACTAAAGTTAGCAAATAATAACACAAGAAAGGACCAAAGTTAATTATTTTGTTTTTAAATAGAGCCATAGTACGAGGAAATCTCTTCACTTATCAATGAAATATTACTTCTCCTGTAAATGAATAGAAATAATTTCATTGATTAATGATTATTTGGAAGAAGAAAGCGTATCCCTTCTCACTTTTACTATTCAGCTTGCTGCAATTTCATAGCTTCTCACAAATGGTGGGATCCAACCAATTTCATAACTCATGTTGCATCCTTAGTCTTACAGATAAAGCCAATGGTTTTTTTTTTTTTTCTAAATTGAATATCAATATTTTTTGTTGGCATCAAATAATTTAAAATAAGAATTACATAGCAGAGGGTTTAAGCAAATATTAAAAGAGAAGGTTTTGTGTAATTATTAGATAATTGAAATCATCACTAATCTCCTTTTTTTCATTTTATTTTTTATTACCCTTAGCATGATATCCAGAGAGAAGAACGGTTCAAGACAGAACAATAATGGAGCGGAATCAAAATCTTTGTTAGCAGTAACCTGTTCGACCCAGTTGTTGTGGAAACTTTGCAAAGGATCTGCAGGAAGAAAAATGAAATTTGGTAGTATTTGTGTGTCTTATATAATTGTGTTCGTTCATACACCCAATTATTTCATACAAGAGAAAATTCTTTCTCTGAATAGAAAAAACTATTATTTTTAAAATAAAAACAACTAAATAGAAAAATTATTATTTTTAAATAGAAAAACTAGAAACGCCTGATAATATTGAATAAAAAATAAAACAGAAAAATTATTCTTTTCAAGTAGAAAAAATTATAAAAATTTAATAATAGTGAATAGAAATAAATAAAATTTCTAAACTAAATAAATATATTTATTATCCCAAAAGTTCTTACATCAAAATCTCATTTATTATATTTTATATCTATAAAAAACTAATTTGTCACAAGAACTGAGTCTATGTGCTAAAACCAGAAAAAAAAATGTATATAAAAAAAAAACCACGCAAGGCTTTGATTAACAGAGTAACCGATGGACATTTTTTAGTAAATTAATTTCAATTCAAAATGACATAATAAGGTTTGTCGGTTTTCATACATAAATTTTTATATTGTTAACGTAGGAACTGTTTTGCGTCCCTGACTTGGCGGATTTGATTTGAATATATTATTTGATTAGTCTATTCCTGCCTTGCATTGACTGGAAATAAGATTTGAATATATTATTTAATTTACACAGGAAATTTCTACTTGCAAAGAATTGAACTGTCATTGACTTCTTGCAAAGTATTCGCAAGAAAGGCAGACAAGTGTGTCCACTACTTCTGCAAATGAATAGAAAGCATATCC